>Ga0206125_10005741_pt1 | contig 10346 bp, 12 predicted proteins | sample Helgoland_Spring_4_FD_148598 | JGI IMG/M metagenome (GOLD analysis project Ga0206125, IMG submission 148598) | Pelagic subsurface seawater microbial communities from Kabeltonne, Helgoland, North Sea - Helgoland_Spring_Bloom_20160331_1 | ecosystem: Environmental > Aquatic > Marine > Epipelagic ...
TATGGCCCCTCACTGTTGCCTGCGTTCATGTTTTCTGAGGCTTCGTTGCTGTAATTAAATAACTTCAATTCTATTTTCTTTCTTTGATTTTTGAAGGTGATGGTAGCTCTCTCTTCTAACGCCCCATAGAACGCATGCAAGTCTGGATGCTCCGCTACTGAGCGGGTTTCCTCTTGATGGAATCAACAACCCACCGAACGTGCTTCAGTGCCGCTTCGGTTGGCTTGTAGCCTACTATTTTGTGTTCACGATTCCGAACAGCCGTATTGCTCTTAATTTTTGCATTCGGTGGCATGTTGTTTTGTAATGGATAATATTCCACGTAAAGTGCTTCCCCATATTCTTCGATCAATTTGAAATTTACGTATATAACTCTTGGAGGCCTTCCCATGATACTTCTAACTTCAGCTAAGGAGAGATTTGTTCTTACTTTTTGTCCGAGCAAAGATAATTCCCGGTGTTCGGCTAATTCTTTGGCTTTTAGGGTTACGTAATACTGCTGCTGTTTCTGTTCCTGTTGCTGTTTCTGTTCCTGTTGCTGCTTCATTTCGTAAGCATTTAATCGAGTCCGCTCTTGAGCTTTTAGCTCTTGATTAATTCTTGCCTGTTCTTGCTTCCTGTCATGGCGATCCCTGCTATTTTGTTCAGACCATTCTTCTAGCAATATAGCTGCAATAATGAGTGTCCCAAGGGCCACAAACTGCCAAAACCATTTCTGAGTTAGCAGTCCACATATTAGAGGGATGCCATAGAAAAAAAATGCCAGAGCACCAACTATTGTCCAAAACATAACGTAACTTTAGCCTTATCGATTTGTATGGGGCAATACTTTTGCGCGTCAGTGAGTTTGTTTATATTACGCCCGCAATGCATGTTTGTTTAGGACGCTTATGATGCATTCAACAGGCATTTCACACAGGCATTCCACAGGCTCAAAAGCACCTGAGCCGAGAGTTGAAACTGCTGGTAATTTCAGACCATTAAGTTAGAGCGAAATCATAGTTGCTATTTCCGTTATCAATTAAAGGTTAGATTAGGCTGCCTGTTGCATTCGAAATCTGGCAATAAACCTAAGTTAATATCATCTAATATGAAAACCGAATTTGAATACTTCTTGGACAACTGGCTGCTGGAAAGGCAGAGTGCCATTGAAACTCAACGAGATTACAAGAAATTCAATGAGGACTTAAAGGCTGGGCGAGTTCTAAGTAAAAAGCACCCTGAAGATTTAAAGAAATATCCGCTCTATCAACTCGGGACGGCGCAACTGATTAGCAAAAAGATACCTGAATTACTGCATTCAGATTTTGGATTACCAAAGACAAAGTACAAGATAAAGGGATCCATCGGACAAGGCGTTCCGGCTGAAATACCTTGGATTTGTATCTTTGACAGTGAGATCACAAAGTCCGCCCAAACAGGGTATTATATTGTTTACCTATTTAATGCTGAAATGAACGGAATTTATCTCAGCCTGAACCAAGGATGGACTCAATATGAAGCTGAATACGGGATCAAAAGAGGAAAAGAGCAAATCAGGAAGAATGCTAATTTTGCGCAGTCACTACTTCGAAGCGATCAAGGGTTTTCTTATGCCAAAATCGATTTGAACGCCACTTCATCACTTGGTAAGGGATACGAAGCAGGTAATATCTGCAGTAAGTTTTATTCTACAGCAAGCATACCTACAGATCAGGAATTGATAGATGACTTGCGAAATCTGATTGGTGTTTTTCGCGAGCTAAAGGGTTTTGTTGGCCCAGATATACTTAATATTTCGGCAGAAACAGACGAGAATACTTTCCAGCAGGAAATTCAGATAGGCGAAAGGAAAGACCTTTCACGGGGTAAGGTATCTAAGAAAGAAAAAAAGGCAGTAGGAGTATCACCAGCCACTTGGCCTAGAGATGTTAATATGTCATACACGGCCTTAGATGATGCTAATTACAAATGTGAAAATGACACATTACATGCGACATTCGTTTCAGGGAGGACAGGCAAGCAATTTGTAGAAGCGCACCACCTAGTTCCCATGGAATATCAAGATGACTTTGAGGTTAGTATCGATGTGCCTGAAAATATCATCAGCCTATGTCCTAATTGCCATCGTGCATTTCATCTATCAGAGGATCAGGAAAAGACCTTTCTTATTAAAAAATTCCACAAACTGAGGGCCCAAAAGTTAAAGGCGCGGGAGATATTTGTTAATAAGGATGATCTACTTCGCTATTACCTAAAAAATCAGGGCATCGTTGAAGGGTAGTCAGTCAGGCTGCTACGACAGCCGAGAATCAAGGCCGTCCGTCCTTAACTAGGCGAAATTAAGGGGAGACGTGCGTATGGTCGTGTTTGTTTAGTCGTGGCTTGGATGGATTTCAAAGCCTACTTTAAACCGCGTGCAGTAAAGAAATGCTCACTATCCCTATACCATTTTCCTTCTGAACATGAGAAAACTCCATGCTCAGTTACAGTCCTTGTTGAGCTATTGAAACTGCCGTAACTGTAGATCCAATCTTTAAAGCCTAGCTTCTTCATTTTCTGCCCCTCTGCGCTCGCCCAAAAAGTAATACCATTAGCTCCCACTACGGCCTTGTCGGGCGCACCCCCTATATAGGTTAGCACGGGTGCGTCTATTTCCTTTGCATAGAACATGTCTTCAGAATCAAACCGCCCGGTTGCTTCGCGGGGATTTTCCAAACTTCCTTTGTATGTCTTATGAGTGCTTGCCTGTAGTCATCACTATTAGCATGGAGATTTACAGTAAATAGGAGAAGTAGGGCTATTGGTAGAAGTTTCATGCTGACAAACTAGTTAGAGTCTATTTCAGGTCAATCTTATTGACGTGTTTTAAGGCGTGCCATTAGCTTAATCAATAGCTTATAATGCCTAATTTTATCCTCAACAGGTTCTCTTTTTTTCTGTCATATATGAACTGCATGGTTATGGTCACCTAATGAAAAATTTACATGTCTTCTGCCTACTTTTGCTTGGATGGCAGGGATACTATTGATCCTCGAGAAGCCAGACGATGCTTGGTCCGGGTTTAGAGTATCATTAAGCACTTTAAACATACGATTGATGTTCCGGCTATTCGGGCGTGGGAATAGCTCACTGGATTTACTTATTTACATAATGCCAAGGCCACATCTATCCTTAATACCAGTAAAAGGTAGAAATCTTAAAGAATATGGCAACATACAGAACAACCAAATGTCCTCACTGTAATTATGCGCTAGAGTCCTTCACTCCGAATGCCCGTGAACGTGTAGGCCATCCCGCGAACGCTTGTCCGAACTGCAGAGGTATCTTTAAAACAGGAATGAAATACTGGTATGAAATGATATTCATAGAAAAGACATTCTACCTAATAATGCTGTTTATAATTAGCATCTGGACTAGTTTATGTTATAGCGTGGGGGTGATAGGTATATTATTCGGATTGCTAATGCTGCTGGCAAAATTAACGGATTCAAAAGTTGAAGATGTGATCCCATTAAGTGACGAAATATTAAGTGGTTCCGTAGTTGCGCTGTTAACGATACTTTTTATCTTTTTCTTCGTATTATGTTGCAGGGCAACAAAAGCGCACATCCGCAAATATTCAGACCGATCCTTGAAAGAAAAACTGAATATTTCACTAAGGAATGGAACTCCCATTGATTTACAGGACACTTACTCATAAAGGCTTTGAGGGCTGGAACATAGAGGAACGCATCCAAAGAACAGTTCAGGCAACGGGAGATAAATTCTTTGTCCGCATCAAGAGCGGCGCTCCATACGTCACTCCTACTGTGCTTGTATTTAATCACCCAAGCTATGGTGAAATCCTTACCGATCAGAGTGGTAACGTACTCTATGGATTTTCCATTGATTCAGTCGGCGGGGATCCTCTCTACAGCGGATCCACTTGGCCCCTTGCCCCCCAGATTACTGACCCAGAACCTGATGCCGATGTAACTGCAGCACTGACGAGTGGAACATTTTCAAATACCAGCGGTGGACCTTGGCTCAAGGTCAACAATAGGCCTGTCTATACCTATGCAGGTGACAGTGAACCCAACCAAGCATCTGGTCACGGTCTTGGCTCCGTCTGGTTCACGATCAAACCAGATGGCACATTGAATCAGTAAGCTTCACAAGGCCCCGCACAAGCGGGGCTTTTCTTTTGGCAGGACTGAATGCATCTGCAGTAACCAACCCATTAGGGAAGTATTTTTTTAGGAGGCACTTGATTAATATACATAGCACTCGCTGGTTGGCTCTTTGGCCCCCCGCCCCCCTACTCTAAATTCCTCCAAATTCCTACGAACTTCCTGACCTAATATGAGCTTTTATGACCTCTATTATTGTAAGGTAGAAAAGTAGTACATTTGTAATATACTGAAGTATATATACTTACTGATCCCCATATTTTTCAGGGTGCGATTTCGACTCCCGCCACCTCCACCATTTTAAGTCTATGACTTACAACTACTTAATTGCATATAAGTTTGCTTAAATACTCATTCCTACAAGATTCCTACAAGAATACTTTACATAAGGCCCATAAGGACTCATTCTAGTCCTTACAATGCCAGGGAATAGCCATAAAAGCAATAGTTACGAATATCCGCCCAAGTCAGGCATAAAGATATCACTTCTGTTGAACCAAACAGTGGGTAAGAACTACGGGGATTCTTACAGAGTCTATATCCCCGCAAGACTTTCAGGTAAGTCGCCTGTTCAGAAACAATTTAAAAGTGAAGCTGAAGCAAAGTCTTTTGCAAAAGACTACCACTCTACGATTGTTAGGCACGGTCAAGGGGCGGCAGAACTAAGTACTCGTGAAATCATTGATGCCCAGGAAGCAATTGCGAAACTTACCGATGCTGGCATAAAGCTAACACTTGCTGGAGCCACTGACTATACAATCTCTAAACTCTCCACAAAAAGAGTGGGTACTCTCTCGCAGATTATTGATTTTGTCTATGATCTTAAAGAGCGGAAAGGACTCAGAGAGCGGACTCTTAACACATACAAATCAAGGTGGGGTATACTCCTAGAGCAAATAGGCGACTTGCCCGCTACAAAAATAGATACTGAAGCTCTTGAGAGTTTCTTAGAGCAAGTATCAACCGACGGCAGAACTGTTTACAATTACTACACTGACGTCTACAACCTGCTGTCAATCGCAGTAGATGAGGGTTTTATTTCAGATAACCCACTAGATAACCTGACTAAGTCTCGCAAAGACGCTCTCTTTCAAACCGCAGCAAAAAGCGAAAAACCTCCGCCAGAAATCTACACTGTGGAAGAGGCCGAAAAATTACTCTCAATTTGCTTGTATAGCAACAATAGTAAATGCCTGGAGTGGCTACCTTGCCTAGTCCTTGGATTGTTTTGCGGATTAAGGACAACGGAAATAAGAAAGCTTAAATGGAGCGATGTCTTACTAAAAAGAGAAAATCCTTTCGTATCCATCTCCGAACAAATTGCCAAAGGACGCTTTGTTCGGAATGTAACCATCCCACAGAACGCCCTACTCTGGCTTAATAAATGTGATCAATCAAATAAGGACATCTTCCTGCACAAGGGGTCCAATCCGTATGATCGTAGGCGTACTTTAGTCCATAACCTAGCTGGAATAAAAACTAAAGGGAATGGAGCGAGGCACTCATACGGAAGTTACTATCTTGAACTAACAAAAAACATTCCAGAGACCTGTCTGAATATGGGTCACTCGAATGGTGATCAAATGCTATTTCGTCACTACAGAAGGCTCATTGACGACGGCGACGGTAGCAGATTCTTTAACATCAAACCTTCAAGGATGTAACAATGAACCCAGACGAGTTAAAGCCAGAGGAATTAAGCAAATTTATTAGGGAAGTAATAGTCACTCCAAATCCTGACTATTTTAAAGATCCAGATGCTGAAATTGTATTAAAAAGAATATGCAATCTGCATAGTGAAATCTTTGATAAATACACTGAGCTTTCACGCTGGTGTAATAGATACAAACATCCAGCAAAGTTGTTATTCGAGTATTTAGAAATGTACCCTAAGCTCGAATCAAAAGACGGCAGTTTTGTGGCGATGGATGGTTACTACGGAATTGATCCATATGTAACGGATTCGACTGGTGAAAAAATGCAGAGAAGTAAAGTGACCAACAAAAGGTCTCGTGACTCTATATTTGCTGTTACCCTCATTAAAGAGTATATCAACGAATACCCCCATCCTCCGTACGACAATTGCCCTGAACCACCTTCTCTAGAGCTAGATGAGTGCGTATATATGATGGTTGATCCGAAATATGGGCTAAAGGAAAATTACAAAGGCAGCCTTCTAGAAGACGCCATTCAAATCCTTTATAATGCCTCTATGGCGACAGCAAGAAGCAGATCAGATTCAGCTCACGAAGACTCATCTAATCCAAATGCTGGGCAGATAAAACAAGGGATAAAGGCTCGGATAGATTCAGCCATAAAATCTTACGAGAAGTCATTAAACACTGGTTAGTAGCCACTTAAGTTTATGTATTCATTTCTAAAAATGTATACATAGCAAGGTGTAGTAAAGTCATATTAGTTCATAGCAGGGCAATTCCGTCCTAGATGAACATTTTATATTATGACGAAAATCATTAAGACTAACTTCTCGTTCGAGGAGGCCGCTAAATACCTAGGTGTTAGCGAATCATCAGTCAAAAGACTGAGAGAAAATGGAGAACTTAAATGCTCAAAACTGGGCAGTAGGGTTCTATTTCGTAAAGCCCGTTTAGACGAATTACTCGAAAGCAAGGAGGTAGCTTAATGGATTACGGAACCTTCTTATATCCTCGCTTATACAATCACGGCCCTTGGGTGCTTCAAACGGACCGAAAGGAAATCATCAATCTGATGCAAGAGAGACACTGGAATGTTAAGTCTCCCTGGAGTCAGTGCCTACGAGGCACTTCGTTCGGATATACAAGGGACTTCTACTGCGCCAGAGACGCCAAGGAGTCAGTTACAAGGATATTGAGTAAATTGCCCTTACAAGCCTTCGACTTCACCGAATTAGGTGACGGTAAGGGGTGGGAAATCAAAATCGCTTGTAGCCCCCATAATGCAGCAAATCTTTGTGCATACACGGGTGATAATCAGGAACAACAATCAACCAAAGCAGCTTAATCATTATGAATATAAAACCCGAATTTAGAACCTCCATTGAATGGAAGAAATACAGACAAAAGCTCGGACATCCAGCAGCAATGGAGTTCTTGGTGAACTTGGGATGCGAGCTTGAAGGTATCACTAGACAAAAGAAACAGGATACGGGTCATTTAGGGACTAATGATCTTGAAGACTTAGCTCTTATGGCAGGAGTAGACCAATATGAAGGCATAGAAGCGGCTCGTCTTGAGGACTCGCTTCTCACTTCTGGGCTAATGACGAATGATGATGGAAATTACCGTCTCATCTTCTGGGAGGAACATAACACTAACCTAATATCAACTAGACAGAACGGAAGGAAAGGTGGACGGAAGAAGAACGAAAATGAATGTAATTCAAATCAACCTAACGAAGAAAAAAACATTATCGAAGATAATGAAAATGAACCTAAATACTGGGAACAGAACAGTAAGGTAAATGAACCTAATAAAACAGAAAGTAACTTAAGTGAACGGAACATAACAGGTGGGTTAACCCAAGAGGAACCCAAGGTTAACCGAGGGTTAACTGTTGATGAAGTTTCGAGGAAGTTGCTGGATGAATACAGGGCAGGAATTGATGACCGACCTTTTTAATTTTAATAACAGAAATAATGTGCCTATTTCTGATCTAAATGCTATAGTATAGGCTTCTGTGAGTTACCGATAATATGCATCTTAACTATACAGAAAAATGCGATGGGTATGAAAGAATACTATTTTCATTGCATAATGCTTGTGCGTGATTTGAATTTTTGCTATGAATTATTCAGTAAGATTACTAATCATTACTACGGCTATACTATCCATATCTTGGTTGTCTTGGTTTAATGAATTACCTGGAAGCTATGAATCTATACGTGGTAGTGAGTTTTTAAATATCTCAGAAAATGGGACATTTTCTATGCGGGATAAAGGTTTTTCAGCTCGAGGAAACTGGGAGAAGAAGGATAAAAATACAGTAGTATTTTTTTTCAAATCCCCAAAGTCTGCGAATGGGATAACTATGACTGGTTTTATTGAGAGTGGTGGTGATATCAGTTGCGGTACTCTTCGATTCCGAAAGAAATAAGCTGAGCATTAACGGAACGTAATTTTTCTTACGGACTAGATGTATTCAGCATCCCTTAAGATACCCCGTCCTTGCACAAGGATTCTGACCTAGGAGTCCCTACAAGCCCTTTGCGTTTCTATTTAAGGGGAGAGCAAATGGCGTGAGTTTCAAATGAAGCACAAAGCAATGCAGGGCTTAATCTTTGTGCATAATGACAGAGCTGGCTAGTGCCAGCCCCTCGATGCAATAGAACCGCTCGAGAGAGAGATTGCTTTTGCTTATCCAAGAATGGCTAGCACTAAGACTTAACCTATAGGACTATGCTTTTGCTTGGGGCTCCTTTTTATTTCTTGAAATCCCTACGGCATCCTTCTTGACTAACGGTATGAAATTTAAGTACCTGCTGTTTTTTTCTTTGCTTGTAGCATCCTTACAGGCTGCTTCTGTGGCTGACCTCACCTTTACCCTGAACGGTGACGGAACGGAGTATAGTGTATCGTATTGCCTAGGAACTGCTAGCGGCTCCTTAGACATTCCCAGCACCTACAATGGCTTACCCGTGACCTCGATTGGAGATAATGCATTCTCAGATTGCACTAGCCTAACCAATATTACAATCCCAGGTAGCGTTACCTCGATTGGAGATAATGCATTCTCTAGCTGCTTCAGTCTGACCAGCATTACAATCCCAGGTAGCGTTACCTCGATTGGAGATTATGCATTCGGCAACTGCTCCAGTCTGACCAGCATTGCAATCCCAGATAGTATGACCTCGATTGGAGATAATGCATTCTCTAACTGCTCCAGTCTGACAAGCATTATCATCCCCAGCAGTGTGACCTACATTGGACGTGATGCTTTCGGCGGAGGTGAATACGGCTATTCAATCAACACGATCACTTTACCCTATAAATTTGCAGGTTCGGCTGGTTTGTTTGGTATCCCAGGTGATGCAGAGATCACTGTCAATTTCGACGACGTCTCGGAAGGCCTATTAGCGAATACGAACTTTGTGGCTGGTATTTCTAAAGAGGTCACTTTCGACAGTTCAGCTGTTGACCAAGCGATCGCTGACGAGGCACAAGCACGTGCCGATGCTGACGTAATACTCCAGGCCAATATAGATGCAGTAGTCGTATCGATGCAGTCCTATGTGGACTCAGCAGTCGCACAAGCTAGGGCAGAAGGCGTCACAGCAGGCATCCAATCGGTTACATCCAGTCCACAGAGTTACCAACTCTACAGCGAGTCCTCCATTATGGAGATGAATGTTTCGAACCCGACCTTATCTATGCTTAATGAGTCCGAAGAAGCACAGGTGGAGTTCACTCTGGAGACATCGACTGATCTCGAGAGCTGGAACATAGAGGAACGCATCCAAAGAACAGTTCAGGCAACGGGAGATAAATTCTTTGTCCGCATCAAGAGCGGCGCTCCATACGTCACTCCTACTGTGCTTGTATTTAATCACCCAAGCTATGGTGAAATCCTTACCGATCAGAGTGGTAACGTACTCTATGGATTTTCCATTGATTCAGTCGGCGGGGATCCTCTCTACAGCGGATCCACTTGGCCCCTTGCCCCCCAGATTACTGACCCAGAACCTGATGCCGATGTAACTGCAGCACTGACGAGTGGAACATTTTCAAATACCAGCGGTGGACCTTGGCTCAAGGTCAACAATAGGCCTGTCTATACCTATGCAGGTGACAGTGAACCCAACCAAGCATCTGGTCACGGTCTTGGCTCCGTCTGGTTCACGATCAAACCAGATGGCACATTGAATCAGTAAGCTTCACAAGGCCCCGCACAAGCGGGGCTTTTCTTTTGGCAGGACTGAATGCATCTGCAGTAACCAACCCATTAGGGAAGTATTTTTTTAGGAGGCACTTGATTAATATACATAGCACTCGCTGGTTGGCTCTTTGGCCCCCCGCCCCCCTACTCTAAATTCCTCCAAATTCCTACGAACTTCCTGACCTAATATGAGCTTTTATGACCTCTATTATTGTAAGGTAGAAAAGTAGTACATTTGTAATATACTGAAGTATATATACTTACTGATCCCCATATTTTTCAGGGTGCGATTTCGACTCCCGCCACCTCCACCATTTTAAG
>Ga0206125_10005742_pt1 | contig 10344 bp, 5 predicted proteins | sample Helgoland_Spring_4_FD_148598 | JGI IMG/M metagenome (GOLD analysis project Ga0206125, IMG submission 148598) | Pelagic subsurface seawater microbial communities from Kabeltonne, Helgoland, North Sea - Helgoland_Spring_Bloom_20160331_1 | ecosystem: Environmental > Aquatic > Marine > Epipelagic ...
ACACGGCGAATGCCAAATGTATATCTGTAATCAAACGGGTTTTCAATGGTTATATCCATTAGGTCCCCACCTTGAGAAACAAAGTACTCTGACTGTGCTTCCATTGGCGACGCTCCGTACACACTAGTGTACAATGTGCTGTACTTTAACAATCCCTGCCCAAACGCTGAGGTTGATATAAAAAATGTTATAAGTAAATTTTTCATGCTTAAAACTTATTAGCTCCTGTTAGCTGGTCAACTTCCTTTTGTATTTCGCGGTAATCTATATGCTTTAAAGACAAATCAATACCCGCTTCCCATCTTATGATTTCTTTACCGTTTTTATACAGTATTAAAGTTGGCACTGATCTTATGCGCTCGTCTTGCTTAAGAGTTGCGTTACCATCAATGGTAGCTTTAAATATTCTTTGAATATTTTAGCGTCTTTAATTTTAACAACATCTACATAATTGTTTGCAGCGTTAAAACCCGCGTTGTAATGCACTAAAACTATACCTCGCTTGCTAATAGTACTAGAAGCAAACGAGCAAAGTGTAAATGCCATTAATAAAAGGATTGTGTTTTTCATGTTATTTCATTTCAAATAGTCTTTCTTCTATTTTATCAAGTTGCTTTTTGATATCGCCCACATCATTTTGTGTGTTCATTATTGTTTCGCGGATTAATTGATCTTTAAGATCGTATTCCATTCTACCAATTTCAGCAGGCGGTAAAAGCTTAGCTTCTTCAATACCTGCTTGTAGGTCAAAATACCCAAGTGTAATTACTCCTACGCCCGCTATTATAGCGCCTAGAGTTTTTAGGGACAGCCCTACTATTGTGTTTTCTGAAATTTCCTTTGCCATGCTATTTAAAGTGCTTGTATTTTGTTCTGCCTTCTTTTTTATAGGCTATCAATCTTTCTCCACGGTTTGCTTGGTTATCAACGTAAGAAACATGTACCCAATCCGGTTCATCTTCTGTACCAAATTCCCATATCAACTGATCAAAGTCAGTGTGCTCGGAAATGTAATGAAATAATTCTTTGTTGGTCAGCCCACCGAATGATTGGGCATCTAAGTCAAGAGCTTGGCCTTTGGAATGTTGTGAGGTTTTGCTTCCGCCAATGCGCTCATTAAGAGCTTCGCTGCGATATCCGGAAGTAACGGCAATAGGGTTTTTAAAATAATTACGCGCTGGTTGGAAGATGTTTAGCGCAATTGCCTTTAAATTTTCTAAATGTTCTATTGTAGGCTCATTACTGATGCCGCATCTTTTTGCTGTGGTTGATTTAATTACCTCAGCAACGCTTAAGTTATCTGATAATTTCATCGTGTTTTTCCTCCTCTTGTTTTAACGTTTCTTGTTCTGCCCTGGGCTTTTTTATTCGCAGCTCTAGTTTCTTTTGCTTTTTCAACTCCCGCTTCTTTGCGTTTTTTCTTAGCGGCTGCTTTAATAGCTTCAGCGTTTTCCTCTATGGCACCTACATCCCACGTTTTCCAGCCTAAGGCTAATGCTATACGCTGCCACGCTTTGTTACGCGCGTCGAATGCTTCGCTAATAGAAGTAAGTTCGTCTACCACACGATCAAGCGGTACACTAACCGCAGCAGATAAAACTTTACCTAATATACTCCAATTTGGGCCTAAATCTAATCTACCGTCTGCTACTACGCCCCAGCCGCGTGCTGCAATCTCGTCTTTCTCAAACTTTCTTGTTTGAATAGCACTATGTATTTTACGAGCCTTAGAGCCAATAGGCGGTGATATATTAAATAAAGACAGCACGGTGTAAGCATGTTCAGACATAAATCCTTTTTCCTCTTGCTTGTTGTATTCTCTAATAACATTTTTAACAGTAGAGAAAACCGCTCCGTATACGCCTGAGCCTCTAAGCAGAGTGTCAAGCATACTGTTTAACACTCTAGCTATCTTAGCTTCTTCTTTTGCGTTTTTCTTATCTAATTCAGCGGCAGTAAGATCTTCGTCGTCGTCATCAAAACCTGGTAGCATAGCGAATAATGCGCTTTGCAAGGATGAGAATATAAAGTTTTGAATCGCTCCGTAATAAGTAATTCTTGCTACTTTAGCTCTCCAGTCACCGCGGCCATTAATAATATCCAACGCGTCTTTCTTCATTAAACGCGTCATCTGCATAGGCGTATTTTGGAAAGCAAATACAAGACGACCTAGGTTGCTTCTTTGCACCTGAGAAACTAGCGCTGGGTCTGAAGACTGCTGTGTTTCATCTGATATCTTAGAGAAATCCAAGAAAGCTTGCTGCTCAGCTTCTTTTTGGGTCATACCTTTTTTAAGATACGTGTTAACGCGATTACGATAAAATGTAGCGCCTCCGGATGCGATAGCCATACTATCCGCAATTTGGGTAGGTGTAAAACCTAATCGCAATAACTTAGCTAAAATAGCTTGAGGGCTGTTCTTGTTTGCGTTAGCTATACTAGCTATTTCGTTAGAACTTACGTCCTGCTTTAATCCACCCCGGCGCTCCTTAAGTTTGTCTGAGTTAAATATCATTGCCCAGTCGGTCCAGTATTGCTTTTGATTAGCAAACGCTGCTGCCGCCTTAAGAGGGTTGTTATCAGAGTAGTTTATAAAGTTAACGGTAGAAAGCATCTGCAATAGCGCGGAGCGTCTGTTGAAGAACATGATTGCGCCTGTAGAACCGTTAATCCAGTTCAACCAAGCATTAATTTGCTTGTTAGTGTTTTTCTCGCGGTTTGTCCCGTTTTTCATTGAATACAAGGCGTCCACAATAGCGTCGCGATGTGCTCTACCGTACAATGCCTCAATCTTGTTTAGGTTTTCCTCGGTAAATATTGCATCGGCGTTCGCTATAAACTCTTCTAAGTATTTTTTACGGCCAATCTTCTCGGTCATACTGTTAAGATCTGACAGCAATGTACTTGCTGACCAATGTTCACTCGGCTCCATCCACGTATCGCGGCGGGCAACAACAAGCATTGCATCTGCAAAGTCCATTAACTCCGGGTTTTCACGAATAGCGTCTTGCAGTATTTTTGTATCCTTCTGAGACAAGCCTGGTACTTTGATACCTGCCTTACCCCACAGGTACACTCTAACAGCTTGATCATAAGTAAAACCTGTCTTTCCGATCTCCTTATTTAGCAACTGGTACTGCTTAGGAAATGCTTTAACTGCGGTTTTAAAGTCGCGTTTTATTTGCTGGCGTATACCATTAATAGCGGCAATACCTTTAGCATAAGGCGTCATTAAGTTATCTTCAAGCCATTTCATATCAGCTTCACCTTGTTTACCTTTACCAGCAAACGCATAGTTAACTAAACCTCTAAAATCATCAACGCTCGGCGCAATAAAGAATTTAAACCTACCTTTCTTTTCCCCACGCTTCTGCGCTTGAACAGCTGAGAATGTTTTGAATGCTTCAACGCCTGTTTTGCGCTCTAGTATGTTATTAAACTCTTTACTCAGCGAAGTATCTATAGATTTAGACGCTTTGGTAGTTTCTACAGCCTTAACGTCTTTAACAGCTTTTAAATACTGTTTAGAGTTAACGTCAAAAGATTGTTTAGTATTGTAAGCTTTAGCGTATTTTTCACCTATTAATTCACCACCTGCAAAAGGCTTTAAAGCGTATTGGATTTTACCTAAAGTAAATATGTTGTAATATCTTTTATACCAAGGGGTTTGCCCGGGAACATATCCAATAGCCTGACGAGCAGCAAAGCCGGCGGCAGTAACAACTTTGTCCATAGCTAACGGTATAATAGCTACCTTATAATCAGCCTTAAGAGCGTCCATGTCTATAGATTTGTCACCTTGTACGTAGCTTTTAAACATTAATGCTAGAATAGCTCTTGCTGGTGTGGCATGCTCGTATCTGTAACTTTTAGTGTTTTTAGAAGTTGCACCTTCAGCTATATGCGTAACCGGAGCAGCTACCCTAGCTACTGTATTTGTACCGGAATTCATCGCTGCAATAACCATTGCCTGGACATCTGGACTGTAGTTTTTAAGCCCTTTAACTATAGTGCTGGTTAGCTCCCATGCTGCACTTGCTGTAGCTGCGTCTTGCGCCCGCAATTCGGCAGAATTTTCAAACTTACCATTTAAGTAGCTTGCTTTAACGTCAGCGCTTGCTGCCATTGTTTCAGCGTTATCCCATTCCTCTTGTGTGTAAAGCTTACCTTCGCCTACAAGAGCGCTCTGTACGTCCGCTACATTATAAAAGAAATCTTGTCTAGAGTCTTTCTTAACGGTGCCGTCCTTTTTAAACACGCCGATTCTGCCAGAGTTGGCAAATGTGCGCGCCATAAAAGATTTAGCTACCGCAGCGGGTACGTTGTTTAATTTTAGTATGTCAACAATCGCTTCTTTAGATTCCGCTATTTTAGCTCTGCTTCTGAATAAATCAGCAACAGTCGCGGAAGCGCCAGTCATTTTGTGAACGTTTTCTACAAAGTCAATGTCATTATCAATGTCTTTAAGTATGTCAGAGATGTCTTCTTTAGCAATACCTAACTCTTTTATATCTATTCTTTTTATAGATTTAAATATTTTAAGTAAGTCTTTGGCTAAATCAGAATATTGTTTAGCAGTAAACGTGTCGCCGTATACTGCTTTTAAATCATTTCTAATTGAACGCACAGAATAGTCTTCATCTACGCCGACCATTCGTTTCGAAAATTCATCTCGCTTGCTTTCCCATGCCATTCTTTGCTCAGGAGACATAGCTCTTATAGATGCAGATCTTTTTACACTGCCTCTTTCAACATCCCTCGCTACCTCTTGCACAAAAGCGTCACTTAACTCAGTCCCTAAAAGCTCTTGTCTGCTCTCATAAGCTTTCCTAATCTCACTGTTGGGGTCTTGCAAAGCATCATTGATAATATCAAATGAAAGTTCTTCCGATATAGCTTTTGCTAAAGATTCTTTACGGCCGCGTATAGGAGCCCCTGAGGCGTCTAAAATATTAGACAAGTAATCAGCATCCGATAATCTAGTTGACGCATTAGGCAGTCTTCTAACAAGCTCTGCGCCTGATGTACGCCCTGCTTTGTCTGTGTCTACAGACTCTCTATCAATCTTTTTGCCTTTCCAGTCGCTTGTCCATACACCGTCAACTTTCTTTTGAATAGCATTTGGCATTGCTGTCATAAGATAAGTGGTGGTCATGTTTTCCAGTATAGCCGCTTTATTGCGTAATAAGAATTTACGGAGCTGACCGTCTTTCTTGCCACCCATAGCTTTCTTTAAGTCGATGTCAGCTTGCTTGCCCATAGCTTTGCGAAGCTCCGCAATATAAGGCTTTACCGTAACGTTCTTAGAAACGGACTCGTCCATGCGTGTTTTCATAACCCGCACGGTTGATTTAACTTTAGCTTTTATAGATTCTAATACATCAGCATCAACAATGCGTCTTTGTATTAAGCTTTTATATACTGGTTTTTCAGCCACGGGGGTGGATACGTCCTCCCTAGCTACTACTTGTTTAGCTGTTTCGCTATCTGTACTTTCTGTTTGAGCGCGTTCTTGCCCTTCTTCAAATAATGCTTTACGAGCATCTAACTTTCCGAAGTTAACATTAGAGAATATAAACTCACCTAATGTTATTCTAGCATCGCCTGACTTACGCTTAGCTTCCGGGTTAAAGTTAATTAAACGATCACCAACACTTTCTATAATTTTTTGTGCTTCTTCTTTACTTACAGAGCGCGAGCGAATATAATTGGCTATAGCCGGATGTAGCTTACCGTCGTTGTATATGGGATTGAATACTTTACGGTCAAAGAACTGCTCCTGTGTTTGCACAGATTCTGGTACAAGAGCGTTAATATCGCTAAGTAGCGATTTAGATTTTTTGTTACTAACCGGGGCTTCTTCTTCGTCTAAACCTTTAGCTTCGTCAACAAAGTTTTTTATAATTGCTTTTGTTTTAGCGTTGCGATTTTTATTCGCGTACTCTGCTATAAACGCGAACGTTTGAGCTCCGTCTTCTATGCTTAATTGTGGTGAGGACTTTGAAAATACTTTATTAAGGAACAAATTAATTTGTGTAAGTGCGCCTAAATCTACTTTATTACCCTCTGCTATATAATCTGAAAGGGCGTTCATCGCCTCTTCATAATACGCGGCATCTTTTACATCGCCTTCTTTGTAAAAGAAATCTAACTTATTTTTAATATAAGCTGAAGTTTCAGTAGTGTTATTTTCTAGCCAGTTAAGCAACTTCTCACCAGCTTTATTAGCCGCGTCATTACCTATAGATTGCTTAGCTACTGCGTGTAGTAATTCGTGTGAATAAACAGCTACTTTACCGCTTGCCGCGGACTTGTCTACGTTTATGTATATATCGCCTGTAGCATCATCTATAAATGCGTCTGTATTTTTATCGCTTTTGGGAAATTTCTTTCTAAATTCAGCGTCTGACAATGAAATAATTTGATTTGTTAAGCCAAGTTCCTCTAATAGATTCCTAGCATTGGCTTCATCTACTGCTAGTTGTTTTTTATTTGTTTCAATAAAAAACTCAAGTTTAGCAGCTTGATTTATATTTTCAGCACCTGATTCTTTTGCTTTCTTTAGATATTTGTTTTTAGAAACATCATCTAACTTATCAAATCTAGCACCAGACATAGCTTGCTTTTGGGCTAGCTCTTGCTTAAACGCCACTTCAAATGCTGTTTTAGCGTCTATACTAACTTTCAACGATGCATTATGCCTTGCTGCCTTTCTTTGCCCTGAATTATCGGTTAGAATTGCTTCTCTTTGGCTTGATAAATTATCAAACTGTTCTTGCAATGTATTTTTAGCGGCATCAATTTCCGCAATGCTAGCACCCGATTCCGCTAGGCTAATAAGCCTCTGGTTAATTTGGCGCATTTTTAGGTTTGCCTCACCGACTGCCGCTAAATCTTCAGCAGATAATCTAGAGTTCATTCTTGATATTGCGTTGTCTTCCAGCAATTCGCCTTCGGTTTGGACCTCTTCAATTAGTTGTTTAATCTCAGGACTAATATTTTTAGGCAAAGGGGCCGCTGGGTTTAGCAAAGAATCTATGTTCTCCAAGCCTGACAGCTCTTTAATTTTTTCTATTTTGCTCCGGTACGCCTCTATCTCAGCATTCGTCATGTACTGATGCGCGAGATTCTTATAAACCGCGGGTAAAGATTGCTTTAACTGTAACGGAGCACCTATTAATGCACCGCCAGCGTAGGATTCTAAAGCACCATCCATTATATTTTTATCCTCACCTAGTATGTAGATAGAGGCAAAATTGTTAGTTATCTCAGTGGCTGCTTCAGTCAAACCTTCTCGGTTAGCTGATTTAGCAACAGCCTTAGCTATTTGTGGGCGTAATGGGTTCACAGCCTTGTTAACGCCTTTCAAAATAGCCATAGTACCTAGCCTTTCAAATACAACTTCCGCAGCACCGGAAATCGCGGACACAGACATCTCCTTCCATAGAGGCATGTTAACAATTTCAGCGTCAGCATCCATCTGTGCTTCTATACTAAGTCTTTCTTCGTCAGTTAATGTACCTGAAACTAAAAGCTTTTTATTGGCTAGCATTCTATCCGCAGCCGCGTATTCTTGTGTAGCTAGTTCAGCAGCTTTGCTACCGTACCCACTTGCGAAGAATAAAGGCATTGCAGCCGGCCCTGTGAAAGCCATAGTTAATGAAGGTATAGCTTGTACCGCCGTATTACCCGCCCAATTGATTAGTGTGCTCGGTTTAGATAAATCTATATCTTCAAAAGCTACACCTTGTGATAGCCTGCCTTTTTCTTTTTCTGCACCTTGCAGTATTTCCTTAGCGTTTTGCTCCGCTGTTTTTATACCTGCTTCGAACGCTTCGCCTATACCCACCCCGGGGATAGTCGCTGCAAGTTTCGCGGCACCAAGTGCGTTAGTTATTTGATAAGCACCGTAACCTATGTTAATAGCAAGGTCTTTAAAGTTAACACCTAGCTTGCTTATTAAGTTGTAAGTTTTTGAAAAGTCCTGTGTAGCGCGAAGAGCTATTTGCGTTTCTTCGCTTTGCAGTGTATCTAAAAAAGAGTTGTAATCGCTTTCTTGCTCTATTAAAGCAGCTGCGTCTCTTTTAATAGCTAAATAGCCTTCTTCTGTTGGGTTTTCTTCGTACGCTTTAATATCGTTAGTTAAAGCAAAATTGTTTGCCTCAAGGCTGTTTTTTTCGCTTTCTAAGTTGCCGATGCGTATCTGTAGGTCCAATTTGTTTTTAGCAGTAACTGTTTCAAGGGCCTCTCTATCTTCACTGGGTAGGGCATTGATATAACCTTGGCTAACTTTAGACTTTTTAGCCTCGAGCATATCAACTTTAGCATTAGCTACTTCAGTACTGGACGGCTCAATAAGCCCTGTTTCTTTCCAGTTTTGGTACGCTTTAAATTCCTCAGGACTGTCAAAGTCGCTTTCTTTTAAGGTTATCTCGGATCGCTGCCCCATGCCAAAATCGAGTGTGTCCATTTTCCGCCACTTAGCGGCTTTTTGCGCTATTAAGCTATCTTCAACTTCCTCGTCGCTTATTTTAACATTTTTAAGACCCTGCTCGTATTCTTTCAGTAAGTCTTCGCGTCCTTCAGCGAATTGTGCTGCATAATTCTCATCGGCATATTGCTCTATAAAAGAATTAAAATCAGCAAGCACTTGCTCTCTGTTATCGTCTTTTAAGCTTCTTTTTACATAGGCTCCCCTGTTGGTCTTTGGGTCGTATTCCTGTATAGATTGTAAGCGTATTTTGTTCGTGCCTAAGCCTTCTTCTGTTAGCTTAATACCTATCGCTCTCATTTTGCTGTTTAAGCGATCGTATACGTCTTCTTCTGATCCCTCTAAGTCTTCTAAAGTAAGTAAGTAAGGGTTAGCTTCGGGTGACTCCAATGAAGTATCGGCCAAACTGGAATCCCCAGCGGCCGTTTCTTTTACTGGTTCCGTTGGTGGAGTCGTTTCCGCCGGAACCGTTGTCTTTCCCTCATCACCGGCAACATACTGCCAGTTGTATTTTTCCGCAATTGCGTCAAGTTCACCGCCAAATTTAGCGGCAAAATCGCGAGCTTGCTCATCAGATAATTCTTTATCTCCTATAATGTACATTCGCTATTGTATTTTATATTATTTGTAAAAAAGTCCCGGGTGTGAAAGCATAACTTCTTCTAAAGTTTTATAGCTTTTAGATTCTCCGAATGCTGCATTTAAATAAGTCCACTCTTTTCTTCTCGCATCCCACGTAACTTGAATGCTACCCGGATCAGATGGCGGCCCAAGTTCAAACGCCGAAGGGCCTTGCGCACGAGAACCAGCACCACTTTCTAGTACTTGCATAGCTTTAACTGTATTTACCAGTTTAGGCTTTACAACATTAGTGCTAGGAGCATCTTCGCCACTGTCGCCCTTATCAGCCGTACGTGCATCGTAAGCCGCTTTACCTTCTAATGCCGCATCTTGAAAACCTGTTAATATAATGTTTTTAGTGCGTGCTATTAAATCCGGTAGCTTCTCTTCTAGCGTTCCGTTTTTACGCGCTTCTAAAAATTCTTTTTGTATTTCAGGGAACGGTAATTCTGTTTGATAATCAAACAATACCGACGCAAGTGTTGTTGAATCTTTTAATGATGCGTCTAAATAAATAGACTGCGCGTTAATCTCTTGCTCTGTTAATGCTCTATTGTAACCACTAAACGTAGCTGCGTTTTCAACAATCTTAACGGGTATTTCACTAGGCATTGCTAGCGCTTGCACTTTATCGTAGCGAACTAATTCGCCGTTAACGTTAAAATTTAAATGCCCTTTTTGTACAGAGACAGGCGCTATGCCTGCTTCTGATAATCCATATATACTTTTATGTACCATTAAGTCTTTGTTCGCAACTCCTTTAGAATAAGCATGAGCTTTAAAGTTAGCGGCCGTGTTTATTTTTTCCTGATTGTAAGAACTTAACTCGCCAGCTAAAGTGGTAAACTCGCGCTGGATTTCATTCATTCTATCAACAGCGTTTTGGTACTCCTCAGATGAAGGGTCTTTTATCCTGGCTACTTTATTTGCTAATTCGTTAAACTCGTTTTTACCTTGTGTTAAAAAGCTTCTTGTGGCTTTTTCCATTTCCGGTGATAACGATGTAAAATCTATATCCGTCTTTAAGCTGCCCATAAAAGTAGCGACCTCATTTTGGATTGCGGCTCTTTCTTTTTCGTAAGCCTCTACGCCCGCACCGAAAGTTTTCATAAACTCTCCAGCTACATCTGTAGGTATCTGTGACTGCGCTAGTTTAGCAGAAGCTGCTAATATTCCTTTATCCGCCATTAGAGTATGTGTAAGAAGGTGTATAACTGCCTTGTTCTAGTAGC
>Ga0206125_10005745_pt1 | contig 10340 bp, 10 predicted proteins | sample Helgoland_Spring_4_FD_148598 | JGI IMG/M metagenome (GOLD analysis project Ga0206125, IMG submission 148598) | Pelagic subsurface seawater microbial communities from Kabeltonne, Helgoland, North Sea - Helgoland_Spring_Bloom_20160331_1 | ecosystem: Environmental > Aquatic > Marine > Epipelagic ...
CCATGGCTCGAAACAAACCAACCAAGCGCTAAAGCTTGCAGCGCAAAAAAGACCAGCGCAATATGGTATTGAGTGATGAGGTTCCAGAGGTTGCGCATGCGTGATCGTAGCCGAGCTTAGTTGCGCATCAAAAAAGTGAAACGGTCGATGTTTTTCAGGGCAATCGATGTTCCTTTTGCAACAGCATGCAATGGATCTTCGGCCACGTGCACAGGGAGTTTGGTTCGCGCTGAAATGCGTTTATCCAACCCCCTTAACAAAGCGCCTCCTCCCGCCAAGTAGATGCCGGTTTTGTAGATGTCCGCAGAAAGTTCTGGGGGCGTTTGTTCGAGGGCGCTGTGGATGGCCTCCTCAATTTTCGAAATGCTCTTGTCCAGAGCCTGAGCGATTTCGATGTGCGAAACCAGGATCTCTTTGGGGATGCCGGTCATCAAGTCGCGACCCCGCACCGGATAATCATCCGGTGGATTGTCTAGTTCAGCCGTGGCGGCACCGACCTCAATTTTGATTTGTTCAGCCGTTCGTTCACCAATGAGGATGTTGTGCTGACGGCGCATATATTCCTCGATATCGGATGTGAATTCGTCACCGGCCACTCGGATGTTTTTGTCTGTAACGATTCCGCCCAATGCGATGACGGCAATTTCGGAAGTGCCTCCCCCGATATCGATGATCATATTTCCCATGGGCTCCTCAACGTCAATGCCGATGCCGATGGCAGCTGCCATGGGCTCGTGGATCAGGTAGACGTCTTTTCCTCCTGCATGTTCCGCACTGTCACCTACGGCTCGTTTTTCGACCTCGGTGATACCTGAAGGGATGCAGATGACCATGCGGAGCGATGGGGTAAACCAAGACTTGCGCTTATTAATCATCTTGATCATGCCTTTGATCATTTCTTCTGCAGCTTGGAAATCCGCGATAACCCCATCTTTCAATGGCCGAATCGTCTCGATGTTTTTGTGGGTCTTTCCATGCATTTGCTGAGCAAGGCGACCAATGGCCACAACGCGATTCGTCAAGCGGTCCTTGGCGACGATGCTCGGCTCGTCCACAACGACTTTGTCTTCAAAGTAAATGATGGTGTTGGCAGTACCGAGATCTATGGCGATCTCCTGCATGAAGAAATTGAACAGTCCCATGGGCGGCAGGCGAATTAAGGAAGACGAAGTGAACTCTCAAATATACGCACCGCGACAACGGAATTCCCACCTAATTTTGCACAAATCTGGTGCTCTTTTGAAGGAAATAAGATGCAGAGAATCAGTGCCGAAAGTGGCGGGTCCCTGTCATGTACATCGCGAGACCGTGTGCATCGCAATAGTCAATGCTCAGTTGGTCTTTGACCGAACCCCCAGGCTGAACTACAGCGGTGATTCCCGCTTCATCAGCTAATTCAACGCAATCTGGAAATGGAAAAAAAGCGTCGGAAGCCATGACCGCTCCTTTCAAGTCAAACCCGAAGCTGCGTGCCTTGACGACTGCTTGTTTCAGCGCGTCAACCCGGCTGGTCTGACCGGTTCCGCTTCCACAGAGTTGTTTGTCCTTTGCAAATACGATCGTATTGGAACGTGTATGCTTGGCCAATTTCATAGCGAAAATAAGGTCAGCTACTTCGGCCTCATTCGCCACTGATTGAGTGGCCAATGTCAAGTGGTCTTTCGTTTCTGTTTTGGCATCGCTCGCCTGGACTAAAAATCCATTGAGTGCAGAGCGAACACCAATTTGCGGCATTTCACAGGGTTTCTGTACGAGTAAAATCCGGTTCTTCTTTTGGGTCAAGATTTCCAAGGCGCTGGCATCAAACGCAGGTGCAATAGCGACTTCAAAAAACAACTCATGCATCGCAGATGCGGTCGCTGCATCGATAGGACGGTTGCAGATCAAAACACCTCCAAAGGCTGAGACGGGATCTCCCGCCAGCGCATCATTCCAGGCTTCCAGCACCGTTGCCCTCGTGGCCACGCCGCAGGCGTTGTTGTGCTTCATCACCGCAAATGTGGGGTCATCGTGGGTGAATTCTCCCATCAATTGTACAGCGGCATCAACATCCAGGAGGTTGTTGTACGAGAGTGCTTTGCCGTTTAATTGATCAAACAACCCATCCAGATCCCCGAAGAACCGACCTGCTTGATGCGGGTTTTCACCATAGCGCAACTCGCGACCCTCCATTTCTGACAGGTTGAGCGTATCGAGCAAGGCGCCCCCTTCCATCCAAGAATGGATTCGGGTGTCATAGTGTGAACTGATCCGAAAGGCACGAGTAGCGAGTGCTTGACGTTCTTCGAGCGTGGTAATGCCTTCGCCATTTGATAATAAATCCAGCAGGTTCCCGTAGTCGTTTTGGCTTGAAACAATGACGACATCTTGGAAGTTTTTTGCGGCAGCCCGAATCAATGAAATGCCGCCAATGTCAATTTTTTCAATGATTTCGCTGTGGCTTCCACCTTGGGCTACAGTTGCTTCGAAAGGATACAGGTCTACAATTACCAAATCAATTTGGGGAAGAGCGTATTCCTCCATTTGGGCAATGTCATCTGCCTCGGCCCGCCGGTTGAGAATGCCTCCAAATACTTTGGGATGAAGTGTTTTAACGCGTCCACCAAGAATAGAAGGGTAGTTGGTGATTGCCTCGGCCCGCCGGTTGAGGATGCCTCCAAATACTTTGGGATGAAGTGTTTTAACGCGTCCACCAAGAATGGAAGGGTAGTTGGTGATTTCTTCCACCGGAACTACTTGAGCTCCCATCGCTTCCAGTGCTTTTTGGGTCCCTCCAGTGGAGTACATTGTGATGCCCAGTCGCTGAAGTTGCTCAACGATGGGCTCAAGCCCTTCTTTGTGAAACACGGAAATCAGCGCGGATTGAATGCGACGGGGAGCGGTCATGTTGCGTAAGGTTAAGTAGACGACGAGAAAGACGCGAAATTACAATTAAACATCAACATATGGGGCCCGAACGGTGCTTGGAATTAGCTTTGTATCATGCTGTGGCTTCGGTTGTTGTACGAGAGTTTTGCCTTTGCTTGGTCGGCGATTGTGACCAACCGACTGCGCACGCTGCTTTCCCTGCTGGGCGTCATGGTGGGCATCTTCATGATCACCGCAGTTTTTGCTGTTGTTGATTCCTTAGAAGACGGGCTGAAAAGCACATTCAATATGCTCGACGACGAGGTGCTTTTTATTCAGAAGTGGCCATGGGCATTTGATGAAGAATACCCTTGGTGGAAATACGTTCAACGGCGCGAGGTCAGTTTGGGTGATGCCGAGCTGTTAGCAGAACGATTGAATTCAGCCCAAAAAGTGGTTTTTCAGGCGAAAACGATGCTTGCCTTAGAGTCTCAGAACAGCAGAATTGAAGGCACGGGCATTGTGGCTGTTTCAGAGGGGTATGAGGATGTGATTGCCTTGGACATCGCCCACGGTCGATATTTCTCGCCCATGGAGGTCGCCGCCGGACGCAATGTGGCCGTCGTAGGTCATGACGTCGCAATAGAGCTCACAGGCAGAGAGAACGCTGTGGGAGAGACCATTGAGGCAAAAGGTCAACGCCTTGAAATTGTAGGAGTGTTCGCCCAGCAGGGTGCATCGGTGATCAACGATGGATTTGACCGAGCAGCTTTAGTTCCTGCGAAATTTGGACATCGCATCATGGACTACGGAATGGGTACAAGCATCATGGTTAAGCCGAGAAACGGCGTAACCACGGCGGAATTGTCGGATGAAATTGTCCAGCAATTCCGATCCGTCCGCCGCCTTCGTCCGCGAGAAGAGGAAGATTTTTCCATCAACCAAATTGATATGTTGACCTCCGTGTTGGACTCGATTTTTCAGCAAGTGGAATACGGGGGGTGGTTCATTGGCATCTTTGCCATCTTGGTGGGGTGTTTTAGCATTGCGAACATCATGTTCGTTAGTGTCCGCGAACGCACCCGAATCATTGGAGTGCAAAAGGCCATCGGTGCAAAATCTTCCTTCATTCTGCTCCAATTTCTGTTTGAGGCGGTGGCGTTGTGCATCATTGGGGCCCTGGTCGCCCTCCTCGCCATCCAGGCCATTGTGGTCTTGGTCAACGCGGCGGACATTGGGTTTGTGTTGAATGTTCACCCATCTCGCGTGGTGATTGCTTTAAGTGTTGCTGTGGCCTCGGGCTTGTTGGCCGGTTTAGCTCCGGCAAAGCGCGCTGCGGAAATGGAACCAGTGGAGGCGATGCGAGCAAATGGATAGGCAGAAATCTGTATCTTCGAATATGCGTAAAGTCATGGTGACAGGGGCCAACGGCCAATTGGGCTCCAGGTTATCGGAACATCCTGTTGACGCGCAGATGCACCTTGTTCCGTTGGGTCGGAAAGAATTGGACATCGCTGATACCGAATCAATCAAACGGGCCATCGAAGTGCATCGGCCCGATGTAATCATCAATGCTGCGGCTTATACGGCTGTCGATCGTGCAGAGTCGGAACCAGAATTGGCACGGCAAATCAACGCCACGGGGCCGGGGCTTCTGGCCAGGGCATGTGCAGAGCATGGCATCGACTTCATCCATGTGAGCACAGATTATGTCTTTGATGGTGAAGCGCGTCGGCCTTACCGGCCAGAGGATCAACCGAACCCGCAAGGGATCTATGCCGCTACCAAGTACAATGGAGAACAGCAAGTCGAAGAGGCCTTCAAGTCGCTTGACAATCCACGGTGGTGGATTGTGCGCGTGGCTTGGCTTTACGACGTCAGGGGCTCAAATTTCATGCAGACGATGCTGCGCCTCGGGCGGGCTGGAAAGGCCTTGCGCATTGTGCAAGATCAACAGGGCTCCCCTACTGCCGCTAGGCCATTGGCAGCAGCATTGCTAACATTGGCGAAACATCCCTCACGGGTGCCTTCAGGAATCTGGCATTGCGGTACAGAAGGACCCACCACGTGGTTTGAATTTGCCCAGGCGATTTTCAAGGAGTATGGATTGGAGGTTGATGCCACCCCGTGTTCAACGGCTGAATACCCAACTCCCGCCAAGCGCCCAAGCTATTCATATCTGGATGGCGCCGCCTTCGCCCATGCGTTGAAGTTGCCCTACATGCCGTGGGAGTTGGAATTAAAGAACGAGATCAGAGCACTAGAAAATGCGATAGGAGATGAAAAGTGAGAATTTGAATGAAGTAGCCATCGAAAGGGCGATTGCCTGGACCAAACCACCGTTTGATGAGGAGACCCGTAAAGAGGTTGAGTCGCTGGTGCAAGCGGGTGGAGAGCCTCTGTTGGAGGCTTTCTATACGGATTTAGAATTCGGAACAGGTGGGTTGCGCGGACTGATGGGGCCGGGAACCAACCGCATGAATAAATACACCGTGGCACAAGCCACACAGGGACTGGCCAATTATATGCTCGCCTCCGTCCCAGAGGGGGCTTCCATTGCCATTGCGTACGATTCGCGCAATCAGAGCGATACTTTCGCCAAGGTCGCCGCTGATGTTATGGCGGGCAATGGCATCGAGGTTCACTTGTTTTCAGCGTTGCGGCCGACTCCTCAACTTTCTTTCACCGTCCGGCATTTGAACTGCACGGCGGGGATTGTTATTACGGCAAGCCACAACCCCAAGGAATACAATGGGTACAAGGTATATTGGAGCGATGGAGGACAAATCGTTCCTCCACACGACGCAGGGATTATTGCTGAAGTGCGGGCGGTTGCTGGACCCGACCAAGTAAGTTGGGGCAGTGATCCCGCTGCGCAGGAACGGATTCACTGGTTGGGCAAAGAGGCGGATGACGCCTATTTGAAGACCGTATTGAATCTCAGATTGAGTGATTCCCTGCGATCGAGTGGGTCGGACTTGAGCATTGTGTTTACACCGCTTCATGGCACGGGTTCGGTTTCGGTAATTCCAGCGCTGGCAGCTGCTGGATTTCGCAACGTGCACATCGTGGAAAGTCAGCGTGAGCCTGATGGTAATTTTCCCACGGTTCATAGTCCCAATCCCGAGGAAGGAGCGGCCCTTTCCGCGGCCATTGAGCTTGCGAAGACCGTAGACGCTCATTTGGTCTTGGGGACGGATCCGGATTCTGATCGAGTGGGTATTGCAGTTCCTGATGCAGCTTCTCCAGGAGGTTGGCGTTTGTTGAATGGCAACGAAACAGGTGCGCTGCTTGTGGATTATGTGGTTTCCGAGCGCAAGAGGCAGGGATCTTTGGGCCCGGGGGATTTCGTTGCGAAGACCATTGTGACGTCTGATTTGATGGCAGCAATTGGCTTAGATGCGGGGTTGAGCGTTAAGGAAACATTGACCGGGTTCAAGTGGATTGCTGCGGCTATTCGGGAAACGGAGGGGTCGGGTCAATTCGTTGTAGGCGGAGAGGAGAGCTATGGGTACATGATTGGCGATGCCGTAAGAGACAAAGACGCCGTGGCAGCCGCTTGTTTACTTTGTGAATTGGCAGATTTCGCTAATACCCATGGAACGGGGTTGTTAGGGCGGTTGGCACAAATTCATGCGCAACATGGTGCGTTTAAGGAAGCCTTGGTCTCTCAAACGAAGCACGGCCGGGCTGGCAAGGCGGAAATCGCTCAGCAAATGGAGGGGTTTCGGGAGGATCCTCCTGAATTTTTGGCGGGGGAACGCGTGGTCGAGGTGCGGGATTATGCTGCACAGCGCAGACTCAATGTGTCCACGGGTGAGAGCCAATCACTTGACTTCCCTGCATCCAATGTGGTTCAATTGGTGACGGACCGCCAAACTGTGGTGACCGCTCGCCCCAGTGGCACGGAACCTAAAATCAAGTTTTATTTCTCCGTTAGGATGATGCCCGAAGCATGGAGAGCAGTGGGTTCTTACGATGATGTGATGCAATCACTCGAGCAAAAAATCACTCAGCTCAAGGCAGAAATGGGCGTGGGTTAATCCCGGGTCAAACCGCTGGACTCAACCGCTTCTTCCAATCCCTCTTCCAGTCCTTCCATGCCCTCTTCCAGCCGGTCTCTAAATTGTTCCCACGGCGTGTTGTGGTTCATTTCGGGAATGAGGTATTCAATGGCTGATTCAATCTCGGGATAAAGCACGGAGGACTCGACTTGTTCAGCCGGCAACCATTTTCGGGGTCCAAGCATCCCGTTGAGCGCGTAGGTCAGGACGCTCAAAAACAGAATACCCTGGATCAACCCCATAAGCATGCCTCCCAGTTTATTAACCAAGCTAAGTGCAGTCAAATCGACCACCTTCTCCAGCACGCGAGCCAAAAAGTGTACCCCGATGACGACGGCCAAAAAGGTCAAAACGAAGGCACCTATTTCCAGTGTTCTTGCAGACCAATCGAACTGTCCATTCAACCAGTTTGCTGCTGTAGACGAAAAATGAAATCCAGCGTAAACGCCCAAAAAAAGAGAGGCAATTGAGGCGATTTTAATGATGAGTCCTTTTCGAAAGCCATTGAACATGGACCAAATGATGGCCACACCTATAACGATATCCAATGCGACTAAATTTTCGAACTCCATATCGCAAAGTAGGGAGAAATAAATGAGTTTGCCCGAATGAAATGACTGGGTAGCTTTGGAGCATGGGAAATCATACAGAGGTGTTCACCGTTCGCAAGGGCACCAAGAACGATGTCAAAGCTGTTCACGCGCTCATTGTTGAACTGGCAATCTATGAGCGCGCGGAACAGGAGGTGAGTAACACCGTGGACCAACTGCTCAGAGACGGTTTTGGGGAGGATCCGGTCTATGAATTGCTGGTGGCAGAAACGGAAGAAAAGGTGGTCGGAATGGCTCTGTGGTACACGAAGTATAGCACGTGGAAGGGCAAGTGCGGGTACCTAGAAGATCTGGTCGTTCAAGCGGATGTCCGGGGAAGGGGCATAGGAAAAGCGCTCTTTTTAGAGGTGGCGAAGGCGTGTGCTCACCGCGGCTACGGCCGAATGGAATGGCAGGTGCTGGATTGGAATGAGCCGGCAATTGGGTTTTACCGGTCTCTCGGTGCCGGATTAGATCCCGAATGGCTGAATGGCAAGTTGACGAAAGACGAGCTTCAGACTTTCTTGTGAGTCGTCTTGTTTTGCGGTTGGAGTAGCCGACTAGTATTCGTCTTCGTTGAAAAAGAAGTCTTCCTTGCTCGGATAATCAGGCCAGATGTCTTCGATGGTTTCAAACGCATCGCCTTCGTCTTCGAGTTGTTGCAAGTTTTCGACGACTTCCAAGGGGGCGCCAGCACGCATAGCAAAATCAATCAGCTCGTCTTTGCTAGCTGGCCAGGGGGCATCTTCGAGATACGAAGCCAATTCAAGTGTCCAATACATCGGTAGGGTCTTCAGCGCGCAAAAATAGAAGAATCGCTATCACTTCCAAGAAAAACCTCACATTCCGTGTCTTTCCGCACGCTTTTTAGCCGTTTGAGGGCTTCAGGGGGTCGATTCCCATGGAATTTCGGGAACATCCAGTGCCTTGTGTAGCACCCGACTCCAAACAAAAAACACATCGCTTAGGCGATTCAGGTATGCCACAAGACCTTCCGGAACATCGGTGGAATTTGCCAAAGAAATAACCCTGCGTTCCGCCCTTCGGCAGACAACGCGACAAGCATGTGCATCGGCTATGGCCAAATGTCCACCAGGAAGAAGAAATTGAGTCAAGGGTTCGAGCGCTTCATTTTTTTCATCCATCCAGGCCTCCATTTCAGCAACTCGCCCACCGGGGACTTCGGGGAGGTGTTGAATCATCTTGGGATCTGTTGTGGCTAAATGACTTCCCCAGGAAAAGACATCGGACTGCACTGAGCGCAGAAATGAGAGGTCGGAAGATTCGGCCACGACGGCATGAGATCCCAATGCCCCCAAGCACACGTTCAATTCATCAAGTGTTCCATACGCCTCTATGCGCAAGTCGTCCTTGCTGATTCGTTGGCCTCCAAAGAGGGACGTGGTTCCGTCATCACCGGTTCGCGTGTAAATGCGCATTTGTCATTCTTTCTGAACGACCAAACTACGAATCAACGCATAGACCCCTACCTTTGAGGCCTCAAATTGTCAACTGCATTGGAATCTGATTTGGCCCACACTCCCGACGTTTTGAAGCAATTGCGCTATGATGAAGCCTACATGCGCATGGCCGTTGAGTGGGCAAAACTTTCCCACTGCACAAGAAAGCAGGTAGGTGCCTTGATCGTGAAAGATCGAATGATCATTGCAGATGGGTTCAATGGGACGCCGACCGGATTTCCTAATGTGTGTGAGAACGAAGCCGGCGAAACCGAATGGTATGTTTTGCACGCTGAGGCGAATGCCATCACCAAGTTGGCCCGTTCAAATAACAGTGCGGTGGGTGCTACGTTGTACATCACCATGTCACCTTGCCGAGAGTGCTCCAAGTTGATTCATCAAGCTGGGATTAGCCGGGTCGTCTTCAAGGATCGTTACAAGGACGCCCAAGGATTGGACTTTTTAAGCCAAGCGGGGGTGGATTGCATCCAGCTTGAACATCGACCGAAGTTGAGGAGTTAAAAAGGGACATGGATCAACTTCCTCAAAAACGGATGGCGCCCTCCTGGCAACCGCTGGCATATGCCATAATTCTCATTTTGGGAGTGTATATCGGTTTGCAGTCCGGGGATTCAGACGGTTCAGGATTTCAGCGGATGAGCCCTCGAAATGCACTGGATGGTGTGTTGGATCGAGTTGAGCAGATGTACGTGGACCCGGTAGTTCGCGAAGAGCTTGAGCAAGTTGCTTTGGAAGCTGTTTTGGAGGAATTAGATCCACACAGCTTATTCTTTTCTGCAGCGGAGCTCGAGGCAATGGCGGAGCCGATGGAGGGCAATTTTGAAGGCATCGGGGTGGAGTTTATCATTCAAAGCGATACCCTGATGGTGGTCGCAGCCATTCCCGGGGGGCCAGCTGAGCAAGCAGGAGTCCGCGCAGGAGACCGAATTTTGATGGTCGACACGGTGCCAATATCCGGGCCGGAATTGACCAACCGAAAGGTCATGGACTTACTGAAAGGACCGCGGAATACTACGGTCGTCGTTGGACTCGACCGGGGCGGGAGTGAGGTGGAGCACGTGCTGCTGCGTCGGGATCGCATTCCAATTCACAGCGTCGTGTCAACGGCAAATTTGGATGGCGATCGGGGCTACATCAAGGTGATCAGGTTTGCTCAAAATACGGCTGTAGAGTTTGAGGAGGCCATGCAATACTTGGAGCGACAAGGAGTGCGAGAAGTTATTTTGGACCTGCGTGGAAATGGCGGTGGCTACCTGAATGCCGTGGTTCCGATGGTGGAGTCCTTCCTCGAAGAAGATGAGTTGGTTGTTTACACCGAGGGGGAGCATGCACCACGTCGCACGTACACTGCACGTCGG
>Ga0206125_10005759_pt1 | contig 10317 bp, 9 predicted proteins | sample Helgoland_Spring_4_FD_148598 | JGI IMG/M metagenome (GOLD analysis project Ga0206125, IMG submission 148598) | Pelagic subsurface seawater microbial communities from Kabeltonne, Helgoland, North Sea - Helgoland_Spring_Bloom_20160331_1 | ecosystem: Environmental > Aquatic > Marine > Epipelagic ...
TTTCGTAGCCCGGATAGTAACGGCATCCTTCCTGAGCCTTCTTTAGGCTCAGGAAGATAAAGTGAATAGCCGGAAAAAGCTCCCCTTAATTTTACAGAAATTTATGCTTATAAATGGTTTTAAATATTTATTTTTGCTTTTCGAAAACTTGACTTACATAATATAAATATGAGAACGATACAATTTAGAGAGGCCATTTGCGAAGCGATGAGTGAAGAAATGCGCCAAGACGAATCCATTTACTTAATGGGTGAAGAAGTTGCTGAATATAATGGTGCTTACAAGGCATCGAAAGGTATGCTTGCTGAGTTTGGTGCAAAAAGAGTTATTGATACTCCTATTGCAGAGCTTGGTTTTACAGGTATTGCGGTAGGTTCAGCAATGAACGGTAATCGTCCTATTGTGGAGTATATGACCTTTAACTTTTGTTTAGTAGGTATAGATCAAATTATAAATAATGCAGCTAAAATGCGTCAGATGACTGGTGGACAATTCAATGTGCCAATCGTTTTTCGTGGTCCAACAGCTTCGGCAGGACAATTAGGTGCAACGCACTCACAAGCTTTAGAGAACTGGTTTGCTAATACTCCAGGGCTTAAAGTAGTTGTTCCATCTACTCCTTATGATGCCAAAGGTTTGCTTAAAGCTGCTATACGTGACAATGATCCTGTAATTTTTATGGAATCAGAACAAATGTATGGTGATAAGGGTGAAGTTCCTGATGGTGAATACACCATTCCGTTAGGTGTTGCTGATGTTAAGCGTGAAGGTACTGATGTAACGATTGTTTCATTTGGTAAAATTATCAAGGAAGCTCACATTGCTGCTGAAGAGTTAGCAAAAGAGGGAATTTCATGTGAAATTATCGATTTAAGAACGGTACGTCCTATGGATTATGATGCGATTATTGCGTCAGTAAAAAAAACAAATAGATTAGTGGTTCTTGAGGAAGCTTGGCCGTTTGCAAGTGTCGCTTCTGAAATTACTTATATCGTTCAAGAACGTGCTTTTGATTTCTTAGACGCACCAATACAAAGAATTACAACTGCTGATACTCCAGCACCATACTCTCCTGTTTTGTTAAAGGAATGGTTGCCAAATGCTGATGATGTTATTAAAGCAGTCAAAAAAGTAATGTACAAATAATTAATACAGTTACTTAATACTATAAAAGCTTCATCTTACGTTAGTTTGATGAAGCTTTTTTTTAAAATACTACTTATGAATAAGACGCTTTTGTTTTTTATTTTATCGATGAGTTTGTCTCTTACTACTTTGTTTGCTCAAACGAAAGTAAGCGGGATTATTGTTGATAAAATGAACCAGCCTGTTCCTTACGCCAATGTGGTTTTTAAGGGATCGAATCAAGGGGTGATGTCTAATGAAGATGGACGCTTTTATCTGGAATCCAATAACACTTACCAAGCATTAATTGTAACATCGGTAGGGTTTTCAGATCGAGAGATTGCGTTGACTAAATTAGTGAATTACGATTTTAAAGTGCTTTTAAACGAGGCCGAAAGTTTGAAAGAGGTCGTTATTTTTACTGGAAAAACATCTAAAAAGGATAATCCTGCACTTGATATTTTGAGAAAAATATGGGAACGAAAGCGTAAAAATGGTTTGTACCAGTTTGATCAATATCAAATGGAGAAGTACGAGAAAGTCGAATTTGATATGAACACCATAGATAGTGCTTTTATGAAAAGCAAACTGTTTAAGGGGATGGAGTTTGTTTTTCAGCATATAGATACCTCTGATGTTACAGGAAAAACATATCTGCCTATTTTTATAAACGAATCTCTTGCGGATGTTTACGGAAATAATAAGATAAATAAAGTAAAAGAGAAGTTAAAAGCAAATAAAAATTCGGGGTTCAGTAACAACCAACAAATTTTATCTTTTGTAAAGGACCTCTATTCAGACTACGATATTTACAATAATCACCTAACTTTTTTTGATAAGAGTTTTACAAGTCCGTTGTCTAAAACAGGAATTGATGTATATAACTATGTCTTGAGAGATAGTGCTTATATTGATAAAAAATGGTGTTATAATATTTTGTTTTATCCACGACGTAAAAACGAACTGACTTTTAAAGGCGACTTTTGGGTAAACGACAGCACATTTGCCATTAAGAAAATCAATATGGCTGTAACCAAAAGTGCGAATATTAACTGGGTAAAAGATATTTACATTGAGCAGGAATTTGAGGTGCAAAATGATTCGGTTTTCTTGCTGACCAGAGATTACATGATGTCCGACTTTGCACTAAACAAAAAAGAAGAATCGAAAGGCGTATATGGTAAACGAACCACCTTGTATCAAAATCATCAATTTAACATTGAAAAACCAATTGATTTTTATAAAGATGAGGTGAATTACATTGATAATGAAGTTTATAATAAAAGTGATGAGTTTTGGGATGAAAATCGTTTCGAAAATCTGAATAAAGATGAACGAGGTGTGTACCAAATGTTAGATACCTTGCAAACTGTTAAGAAATTCAAGCAAATCTATAGTACGGTTACCGTTTTAGGAAGTGGGTATGTACCTGTAGAAAACTTCGATTTTGGACCTATTTTTTCTTCATTTGGGTACAATCAAGTAGAGGGAATCCGTCTGCGAGTGGGCGGCAGAACTTATTTTGGCCGCAACGATCCGTGGCGACTACAAGGGTATACCGCTTATGGTTTTGATGATGATAAGGTAAAATATGGACTGTCAGGAAAATGGATGGTGGATAAGAAAAAGAGAATCATATTATCTGCAGGAAATAGAAGAGACATAGAACAGATTGGCGCTAGTTTAACGACTACTAATGATGTTTTGGGTCGAAGTTTTGCATCGTCATCTATATTCTCGTCAGGGAGTAATGCCAAACTAACCAATATCAACTTAACTAATGTAGGCGTAGAAATTGAGCCTGTTAAGAATTTGACTTTTCAAACCGGTTTTTCGTATCGCACTTTGCAATCAGCTTCCAACAGTTTTAGTTTAGATTATTATACCGATGAAGCACTAACGGATACTAAAAGCGATGTCAATCAAGCTGAAATCAATTTGCAAATTGAGTATACACCTAATCGAAAAACAATTGGTTACGGAGTAGAAAGAGGGAATGTTGATAGTCCGTTTAGTCGCTTTTATATTAATTACAGCCAAGGTTTTAAGGGATTATTGAATAGTGATTTTCAATATGAAAAAATCCAATTGTATTATAAGCAACCTATCGTTATTGGACCGCTAGGCCGCTCTAATGTGATTATGGAAGTAGGTAAAACGTTTGGTACTATTCCGTTAGGACTAATGAGTGTGATACCAGGAAATCAAACTTATTTCACGATCGAAAATACATTTAGCAACCTAAATTTTTATGAGTTTGTAACTGATCAATATGCCACTTTGCAATGGGAACACAACTTTGGCGGTCGATTGTTCGGGAGAATTCCGTTTATGAGAAAGCTAAACTGGAGAGAAATGATAGGAGTGCGATCAGTTTATGGAACCATCTCAGATGCTAACAGAACGATAAATGCTTCGGGCTTGAACTATGTGGCTCCTGAGCGAGCGTACTGGGAGTATAGCGCCGGAGTTGGAAATATTTTCAAATTGCTTCGACTTGATTTTACATGGAGAGGGAATTATTTAAATAAGCCCGATGCACAAAATTTCACTATAAAAGCCTCGATTGGATTTTATTTTTAGGTGTAATATGGTACAAAGCCAGAATAACACGGTTTTTAACCACAAATATGCTTGTAATAAATGGGTATTTGAATTACTTTTGCAGCCAAATTAAAATGAACATTAGACAAAACTAAAATGACTGCAGACAAAATAAAAACTTTCGATGTACTTATCGAAATTCCAAGAGGAAGTAGAAATAAATATGAATATGATTTCGAAATCAAAAGAATGCGTTTTGATAGAATGTTATTCTCTTCGATGATGTATCCAGCTGATTATGGTTTCATTCCTGAAACGCTTGCATTAGATGGTGATCCATTGGATGTATTGGTTTTAGTAAATGAGCCTACTTTTCCTGGTTGTGTAATGGAAGTAAAACCAATTGGGGTTTTCCATATGGCAGATGACAAAGGACCAGACGAAAAAGTAATTTGTGTACCGGTTTCGGATCCTATTTGGAATTCATTGAACGATTTATCTGATATGAATCCACACTTACTAAAAGAGATCGAGCACTTTTTCCAAGTATATAAAGACCTTGAAAACAAAACAGTTGACGTAGGTGGATGGGGAAATGTTGATGAAGCGTATGAAATCATCAGAAAATGTACCGAACGTTTTGATCAAATTGAAAATAAACCAGAGGGATTATTTAGTATTAAATAGTATTTCAACCGATATTTTATAAAAAAAGCAACATTCTGTGAAGAGTGTTGCTTTTTTGTTTAAATTCGTTTTTATACTATATTGATTATTAACCAACAACCAAAAAAAAACCAAATTTATGAATTCAATTATGATTTATTTGCCAATAGTTATGGCAGTGGTAGGACTGCTTTTCATGTGGATGAAACGCTCGTGGGTATTAAAGCAAGATGCTGGAGACGGTAAGATGAAAGAGATTTCAGATTATATCTATGAAGGTGCGCTTGCCTTCCTTAAGGCAGAATATCGGCTGTTAGCTATTTTTGTAGTTATTGCAAGTGTAGTATTGGCTGGAATTACTCAAATCGAAGGCGTTCAAACGCATTTATTTATAGTTATTGCCTTTGTTTTTGGTGCTTTCTTCTCGGCCTTAGCTGGGAATATGGGAATGAAAATAGCCACCAAAACGAATGTTAGAACAACTCAGGCTGCTCGTACAAGTTTACCACAAGCTTTAAAAGTTTCATTTGGTGGAGGAACGGTTATGGGATTAGGAGTTGCAGGATTAGCGGTACTTGGATTGACTGGATTTTTCATTTTCTTTTTTCATTATTTCATGAATGGGGTTTGGACTAATTCTGAGGACATGACCATTGTTTTGGAGACTTTAGCAGGTTTTTCATTAGGAGCAGAGTCTATTGCTTTGTTTGCACGTGTAGGTGGTGGTATATACACCAAAGCGGCTGATGTAGGTGCTGACTTAGTAGGTAAAGTAGAAGCAGGAATACCTGAAGATGATCCTAGAAATCCAGCAACAATTGCAGATAACGTAGGTGATAATGTAGGTGATGTTGCAGGAATGGGAGCCGATTTATTTGGGTCGTATGTAGCAACAGTTCTAGCTGCGATGGTATTAGGGAATTATGTGATTAAAGATATGGGAGGTAGTATTAATGACGCTTTTGGCGGCATAGGTCCTATTTTATTACCAATGGCTATTGCAGGTTTTGGAATTTTGTTCTCGATAATAGGAACACTATTAGTTAAAATAACAGATGATAATGCCAAAGAGGCACAAGTGCAAAAAGCATTAAATATAGGGAATTGGGTGTCTATTGGACTTACAGCAATCGCTTGTTATTTCCTAGTACAATACATGCTTCCAGTAACTATGAAGATGGAATTTTTTGGTGAAGGAAGTCAGGATATTTCCTCTATGAGAGTATTTTATGCCACCTTAATTGGGTTATTCGTAGGCGGAGCTATTTCATCAGTAACAGAATATTATACAGGATTGGGAACGAAGCCTGTAATGGCTATCGTTCAAAAATCGTCAACTGGAGCAGGGACTAACGTAATCGCTGGTTTGGCAACTGGAATGATTTCCACTTTCCCAACTGTTTTACTATTTGCAGCAGCGATATGGTCTACTTATGCCTTGGCAGGTTTTTATGGTGTAGCTTTAGCAGCATCGGCCATGATGGCAACAACGGCTATGCAATTGGCAATTGATGCTTTTGGACCAATTTCTGATAATGCAGGAGGTATCGCTGAAATGAGCGAATTACCTAAGGAAGTGAGAACACGTACAGATATTTTAGATTCAGTAGGAAATACTACGGCAGCAACAGGAAAAGGTTTTGCTATTGCTTCGGCAGCATTAACTTCATTGGCTTTATTTGCCGCTTATGTGACTTTTACAGGAATTGACGGAATCAATATTTTCAAAGCACCAGTACTAGCGATGTTATTTGTGGGTGGAATGATTCCCGTTGTTTTCTCGGCATTAGCTATGAATTCAGTAGGAAAAGCAGCCATGGACATGGTGTACGAAGTACGTCGTCAGTTTAAGGAAATTCCGGGTATCATGGAAGGTACGGGTAAGCCAGAATATGCAAAATGTGTTGATATTTCGACTAAAGCTGCTTTACGCGAAATGATGTTACCGGGTATCATGACGATTGGGTTTCCTATCGCTATCGTACTTCTTGGTAAATTAGTTTATGCAGATAACAACCAATTGATCGCAGAAATGCTAGGTGGTTATATGGCAGGTGTTACAGTATCAGGTGTATTATGGGCAGTTTTTCAAAACAATGCTGGTGGTGCTTGGGACAATGCCAAAAAGTCTTTTGAGGCAGGAGTACTAATCAATGGTGAGATGACATATAAAGGTTCTGATGCGCATAAAGCAGCGGTTACGGGTGATACTGTAGGAGATCCTTTTAAAGATACTTCGGGACCATCAATGAATATTTTGATTAAATTGACTTGTTTGATTGGGCTAGTAATGGCTCCAATTTTAGGAAATGGTAGCCATACAATTTCTGATAAGGGTGTGGCAACTTGCTGCATGATGTCGGAAAAATGTACTTCAATGTCAAAAGAAGAATGTATAGCTAAAGGTTGTGTAAGCACCACTTGTAAATTTATGAATCCAGGTAGCATGCATGAAGCAATGCAAGAAAATGTAACTGTTGAAATTAAAAACGACAATGGAACAGTTGTAGGAACCTATACTAAAGTCAGTAATGGTGAAACTACAACTCAAACCTTTAAAGGAACTGAAGAAGAGGTAAAAGCGCAACTAGACGCACTGAAATAGTCAGTTATTAGTACTGCACAAAAAAATGCCTCACGAAAGTGTGGCATTTTTGTTTTTAATAAAAAGCTTAAGGTAATGATCTGATTTAGGACGTAGTTAATTTGTTGCTACTTTATCCTCCAAATGCTGCACCTATAGCAAGGATCGCAACGGTTGTAAAAATAACGATTGCTGAACCTGTAACAATTCCAATATTTCCAAACGTTGTAGCAGTTTTGTTTAAGACACGAACTGTTTTTATTTCATTTTCTACTAGAGTAATTTTTTCGGTTTTACCTTCAACTTTAGCTATTCCATAAAAGGTTCCATCTCTTTTTTCTACTCTTTTTACTTTAAGTTTCGCTCCATCAGTTTTAGTAATTAGTGTTTTCCTGCTTGAGGCTGCTGCTTCATCAAGTGTTACAGCTGTTTTTTGATAAACAGTACAACTTTGCAACATAAGCATCAAGACCAGAATCATAGAGATAAATTTATTTTTGAGCATGATAATATTTTGGATTAGATTAATATTTAGGTGAAGTAATGGATTGATAATTATTTTGTTAATCCCTTATTTGCTAAAGATATATAAAATAAAATGCCTCGAGTAACGAGGCATTTTATTTTATGTGTATTTATATTATCAGTAGAAAAAAATAGCGCTAAAACAAACCATGCAACTCCGCATCGATTTTAGTGATAATATTCCCTAGATCTTCTGGGTTATCTACAAAATTGATGTTGTCAACGTCAATTATTAATAACTTTCCGCGATCATAAGTGTGAATCCAAGCTTCATAACGCTCGTTTAAGCGATTAAAATAATCAATTTTTGCTATATCATAATAAAAATGTCTCATGAAAGTAAAGCATTTTTGTTTTGCACCTGTTTGTAATATTTTCGATTAAGAACTATCCTATCGACAAATATTTAGTAATTTTATTTTCGATTTATGGGTTAATATTTAAAGTTTTATTGAATTTCTGATTTGCTCTTTAAGGTTCGTGATTTCATTCTTTAAAGTGGCTATATTTTCTTTATACAATTGATTTTGTTCTTTAAGTAACTCAATTTGATTTTCTAACGAACAAATTAATTTGTCATAATGAGAATTAGTAACAATATCCCGTGCACCACCTTGAGAATTATCATTTTTAGTATGGTTGATTTCAATTTTATCTTCTCCAATTAATTTGCTTAAATCAACTTCAAGTGCGGTAGCTATATTTTTTAACGTATCAATGTCTAATTTATATTTGTTATTTTCTATTTTAGAATATGAGGATTGATTAACACCTATAGCTTCATAAATTTCCTGTTGCTTCTTGTCTTTTTCAAGACGGTATTTTCTAATGTTTTCTCCTATGTTCATTATTATCATGTTTAATATTATAAAAGTATAGTAAAATTCTTTAAAAAAAAACATATTCCAATTGTGAATTTTTTATTCTTTTTAAGACTAGTATATTTCTGTTTTAATCTCTTTCTTTGTTTTTGTTAATAACATTCTTACAATTGTTTTAAACCAAATAAAGTGCACGTTGTTTGTAGTTTTTATTAATGAAGGGAGTTTTAGACTGAATATTTTATTAATCAAAAATTTTAGAAATTATGAAAAAATTAATGTTTACTTTTATTGCTGTTGTTGGTTTTTCTTTTGCGTCATCTGCACAATGTGGAGAACGAGCTACTCAAGTTTGTGGCACGTGTTATAGTGTTGAAGTTCCATTGACAGGGTATCTTTCTGTTGATGCAGCTAATATAGGTGCTACGGGAGGTACTATGTTGAGAAAACCTAATCTTGACGAGCTTTTATATATCATGGAAATAGCTTGTTAAAATTCAATGAAAAAAATAATCACAATATTAGTATTTGCAATGAGTTATTTTGTCTTTTCGCAAGTAAAGCCTGGTAATAGTTCGGATCTTTGGGTGTCGTACCAATTGAACTACAAAAAAATTGCGACCGAAGCACCCTCTGAAAGTACAAATGCTATATTGATTGTTACAAATCAAGGTTCATTGTTTACTTTCGAGGCAATGATGAACTTCGATAAAATACAACAAGAAAGAGAGCTCACAGAGGCTGATGTGCTTCTCAATAGATCACCCTTTTATTTTTTGATAAAGACAAATGGAGAGTCTACAGAGCATTATGAGACTATTGGAAGTGATGCATACAAGTTCAAAGAAGATCTTAATCACAATTGGAAACTAATCAAACAAGATACTATTATTAGTGGATATGTTTGTAAAAAAGCAACGGTAAACTATGCAGGTAGAGACTGGAGTGCATGGTACAACCCAGACATACCAATTACAGTTGGTCCCTATAAATTTCATGGACTACCTGGATTAGTGATGATGCTCAAGGATAGAGAAAATGTTTTTAGTTTTATCGTAAATGAGGTAAAAAAAGGAGATTTTCCTATTGATTCAAAAACTGAAAATTTTTTTGTAAAAAAGAAGGATAGAAAATTTGAATATATCGACAAAGATGAATTTTACAAAACCAGAAAAAAATTTAGTGAAATGTCTCTTAGTGATAAAATTAGATTTATGAATCGTGCTGAAATCGCTGTACCAACTTTAGTTGCCGTAGGAGAAAATGGTGAAAAATCGAGATTAAATGCAAAACCCAAAATTAAAAATTTCATTGAACGTTTCGAATGATTGTAAAAAACGATAACAATCTTTTCAAGTTTATTTTTTTGGCATTCCTAATTGGGATGCCTTTTTTTGGTTATTCACAAGTGATCGAAATTGAAGGAACTACATTCGGTAATAATAATATACCCATATCGAGTTGTACTATCGTTGCTAGTGATTCTGAAAATGGTAGCAATATTTTAGCCTTTAAAAATTCAGATGCAAGTGGAAATTATAAATTAATTTTAAGTAAAGAAATTAAATTAGATAGTATTTGGCTAATAATTAGGCATATTTCATACGAAACTATTCGTCTTAAAATACCGCTCAAAAGTGCTAAGCAAGATTTTCAAATGAGTTTAAAAATACAAAATCTTGATGAGGTTCTTATAAAGAAAGATAGGGTTGTAACGATAAAGGGAGATACAATTACCTATAATGTCAATGGATTAAAAGCTAAGAAAGATTATACGATCGAAGAGGTTATTAAAAGGATACCTGGGGTAAATATAAGTGAAAGTGGGCAGATAAGATATCTTGATAAACCTATCAGTCATTTATATATTAATGGTTTAGATTTACTAGAAGGAGGCTACTCTATTGCAACACAAGGAATTCCTGCTGATGCGGTACTAGAAATCGATGTAATGAAAAAACATCATCATGAGCGCATTGATATTGGTAGAACCGAAACGGATAACGTGTCATTTAACTTAAAAATTAAAGATGATGTTGGTTTGTTATTTGG
>Ga0206125_10005761_pt1 | contig 10306 bp, 5 predicted proteins | sample Helgoland_Spring_4_FD_148598 | JGI IMG/M metagenome (GOLD analysis project Ga0206125, IMG submission 148598) | Pelagic subsurface seawater microbial communities from Kabeltonne, Helgoland, North Sea - Helgoland_Spring_Bloom_20160331_1 | ecosystem: Environmental > Aquatic > Marine > Epipelagic ...
CCAGACCAGAACACCAGCCACTAGCCACCAGCCGACCAACAGACTAGATGAACAGTAGACCAGCAACCAGCAGACCAGCAACCAGCAACCAGCAGACTAGAAGACCAGCCACTAGCCACCAGCCGACCAACGGACTAGATGAACAGTAGACCAGCAACCAGCAGACCAGCAACCAGCAACCAGCAACCAGCCACTAGCCACCAGCCGACCAACAGACTAGATGAACAGCAGACCAGCAACCAGCCGACCAGCAGACTAAAAGACAATTCTACCACAATACAAGGAATACCAATTGCGAATATGTACAATGCAAACTTTTGCTGTAATTGGTTTGAAAAGAACAAAAGAGTTAGTATTTTTGCCGAAACATAAGGACAATGAAAAACACCAAATACGTTTTTGTAACAGGAGGCGTAACTTCATCGCTAGGAAAAGGAATCATCGCTGCTTCTTTAGCAAAATTACTTCAAGAGAGAGGTTATTCTGTAACCATTCAAAAATTAGACCCCTATATTAACATCGACCCAGGAACTCTGAATCCGTATGAACATGGAGAATGTTATGTAACGGATGACGGTGCTGAAACAGATTTAGATTTAGGCCATTATGAGCGATTTTTGAACATTCCTACTTCTCAGTCAAACAATGTTACAACAGGTAGAATCTACCAATCTGTTATTGACAAAGAACGTAAAGGTGAATTTTTAGGGAAGACAGTACAAGTGATTCCTCATATCACGAATGAAATCAAAGAACGTATTCAAATACTTGGAAAAACTGGAAATTACGATATTGTAATAACTGAAATTGGAGGCACTGTTGGTGACATTGAATCCTTACCTTATGTTGAATCAGTACGTCAATTATTATGGGAATTGGGCGACAAAAATGCGATTGTCGTACACCTTACCTTAATTCCTTTCTTAGCTGCCGCAGGAGAGTTAAAGACGAAACCAACACAGCATTCTGTAAAAATGCTAATGCAAAGTGGGGTGAATCCGGATGTTTTAGTTTGTAGATCAGAGCATAAAATTTCGGAAGACATCAAACGTAAACTAGCCTTGTTTTGTAATGTAAAAAAGGAAGATGTTATTTCTTCTTTAGATGCTGAAACAATTTACGACGTTCCTAATCTTATGTTTTATGAAGGATTGGATAAGGTTGTATTGAAAAAGCTAGATTTGTGCGATAACGACCAACCAAAATTGGTAGACTGGAATAAGTTCTTAGACAAACATAAAAGCCCAAAAAACAAAGTTAAAATTGGTTTGATCGGTAAGTATGTTGAATTACATGATGCCTATAAATCAATTTCTGAGGCATTTATCCATGCTGGCGCTTCTAACGAGGTAAAGGTTAAAATTCAATGGATTCATTCTGAAGATTTAACCTTGGAAAACATTCCTAGAAAGCTATCTGGATTGGACGGTATTTTAGTTGCCCCAGGTTTTGGGAATAGAGGTACTGAAGGAAAAATTGACGCGGTTCGCTATGCTCGAGAAAATAAAATCCCATTTTTCGGAATCTGTTTAGGAATGCAAATGGCGGTTATCGAATTCGCAAGAAATGTGCTAAATATCAAGGATGCTAGTTCTCTAGAAATTGATGTAAACTGTGCCAACCCTGTGATCAACTTAATGGAAGATCAAAAAGAGGTGACCGACAAAGGAGGAACCATGCGTTTAGGTGCTTGGGATTGTGCAGTTGATAAAAATTCTAATGTGTACAAAGCGTACAAATCTGAACTGATTAGTGAGCGTCATAGACATCGTTATGAGTTTAATGATGCTTATAGAAAACAAATCACAGAAGCTGGAATGAAAATTACTGGTACCAACCCAAAAACAGGATTGGTAGAAATTGTTGAAGTTGTTGACCATCCATGGTTTGTAGCTGTGCAATACCATCCAGAATACAAAAGTACGGTTCAAAATCCGCATCCATTATTTGTTGATTTTGTTGATGCAGCCTTGCAATACAATTTAAAAAAATAAGATTTTAATTTAACAAACGAACTTTAATAGTTCACAAGTAACGAATGGAAGAAAAGAAATTTGACGCAAATTCGATCATCGGATTTATTTTATTGGGTGCTATCATGTTTTGGTTTATGTACACCAATCCGCCCGAAGAACAAGCTACGGAAGAACAGGCTACTGAAAAACAAACAAATGCACCTGCATTTCAAGAAGCAAAAACTAAAACCTTAACGCAGGAAGCTGTTTCTGACTCCTTAGCATATGCACAAGCACAACAACGCTTAGGTAATTTCGCTTACTCTGCATCCTTGAACGTTTCAGAAACGGGTACTACAGTTTTAGAAAACGAAGTATTAAAACTAACTTTTTCTAACAAAGGTGCACAGATTACTGAAGCGCTTGTTAAAAACTACAAGACGTATAATGCATTGCCTTTGTATATCATAAAGGATGCGAATGCTTCTTTTAACATCAACTTTGGTACGACGAGCAATCGAATTTTAAACACTAAGGATTTGGTTTTTCAACCAGTGCTGACTCAAAATGGAGACAATTCTATTTTGTCTATGAAACTAAAGGTATCTGAACATGAATACTTAGAATACCGTTATGAGTTGAAACCCGACGAATACATGATTGGATTCGCTGTTCAATCCATTGGTTTAAATACGGTTATCAATAGTTCTAATGCTATTACACTTGACTTTGACCTGAAGGCCTACCGCCATGAGAAAAGTATGAAGTATGAAAACCAAATGTCTGCCTTATACTATGAAAAAGAGGATGGAAAAATAGATGATCTTTCGATTTCAGGTAGTGATGCAGAAGAAGAAACTGATGTAAATTGGGTTGGCTTTAAGCAACATTTCTTTTCTACAGTTTTAAATAGCTCAACTCCATTTAAAACGGCAAAATTATCATCTGAGACTTTATTTGAAGATGAAACCATAGATTCTGTTTTTACAAAAGGTTATAGTTTGCAAGCTCCATTAGCACTTAACAACGGTGAGTTGAATTACAACTTCGATTTATTTATTGGCCCAAATGATTATGAGTTACTTGCTAGCTATGACAAACAATTAGAAAACATAGTTGACTTAGGTTGGGGTATTTTTGGATGGATTAACAGACATGCCTTTATTCCTTTGTTTGCTTTCTTAGGTGGCTTTATTAGTAATTATGGTTTGATTATTATTTTGATGACCATTGTGGTTAGAATTTTTATGTCTCCTTTGGTATACAAGTCGTATCTATCGAGTGCAAAAATGAAAGTTTTGCGCCCAGAGATGACAGAAATCAATGAAAAATACCCTGGAAAAGACAATGCAATGAAGCGTCAGCAGGAGACCATGGCATTACAGCGTAAAGCAGGTGTAAGCATGTTGGCAGGTTGTATTCCTGCACTTTTACAAATGCCTGTATTCTTCGCATTATTCCGTTTCTTCCCAAGTGCTATTGATTTACGTCAGCAAGGATTTTTATGGGCAGATGACTTGTCTTCTTATGACTCTGTATTCAAACTACCGTTTAACATTCCAATGTATGGTGACCATGTTAGTTTGTTTCCTATTTTAGCTTCTATCGCTATTTTCTTTTATATGCGTATGAGTCAAAGTCAGCAAATGAACATGCAACAACCTGCGCAAGAAGGAATGCCTGATATGCAAAAAATGATGAAGATGATGATGTACTTCTCTCCTATCATGATGTTGGTATTCTTTAATAGTTATGGTGCTGGATTGAGTTTGTATTATTTTATTTCAAACTTGTTGACCATTACGATTATGTTGGTGATCAAAAACTTTATCATTGATGAAGATAAAATTCACGCACAAATTCAGGAGAACAAAAAACGTCCTGAAAAGAAAAAGAGCAAGTTTAGAGAACGTATGGACGAAGCCATGAAACAAGCGCAGCAGCAACAACAAGCGCAACAAAAAGGTAAAAAGAAGAAATAATACTTCTTTTAATTCACATAAAAATGCTGCCTATTACTTAGGCAGCATTTTTTATTTAATTGGGTATGTAATTATGAGATTTACTTTTTTTGGATGTGCACAACGTTGCTTGCCCCATCAGAAAACAAGATTCTTGCATAGTAAATTCCAGTAGGCAATCCTTCCAAATTTAAGATTTCATTTTGTCTAGTTAGTTCTTTTTTAATCAAGCTAGTTCCCAATTGTGAAAACAACTCCACACAATTTAATAATCGATTTCCATTTGTTTGAATATGCAATGTATTAGCAACGGGGTTTGGATAACAATGTATTTTATTTTGATTGCTAACTTCCGAAACATTTTCTACATTCAATATTGGCGGTTCATTACCAGATAACACAGCACCTCCTGATACTGTAGATCGAATATGATCTATATAAATAGTACTCGGATACTCTCCAAAACCTAAATCTAGGTACAATTCGTAGCTATTGGCTGCTGGAAAACTTGTGTTCATTTTCACCGTTTGCCATGTGGTGCTTAGCTCTGTAATTTGATTCGTTTTAGACAATCCGTTTTCTACGGCGTCTTTTACCATCATTTTTATACGTTTTGAAGGCACAACTGTTTCCACTTTTATATCCATAAATACGGATACCGATATAGCATCCGTTCCATTTCCTTCAAATGTAAAGGGCGTACCTCTAAGTTTTACACTTCCCTGGCTACCCGTAGAATTGACAACTATTTTTATTGAACTTTGTCCTGAATTTGTTACTGAAATATCTGAAGAAGGACTAGCACTCCCTCCATTTCCTGAATATTCCCAATGGTCAAAACCACCTTCAAATTGCTGCTCAAATGTAGGGTTTAACACAAAGCCATTTCTATCTGTGGGACTAGGAATATCGTTGTCTTTTATGGTTCCTGTTGCAATCGTATTGAGAAATATTGCATTCGCTGTACTCACCGTTAAAAGTGTTATTTCTAAAACTTCATCCGACTCTACCAACAAATCGTCTACGGTTTCAATCTTTATTTCTGTAGCCAAAGTATTTGCGGGGATGGTTATCACTAAATTCGGCACTATATAATCTTCATCTTGTGTAGTGTTATTGCTAATTGAAAACTGAATGGTAGTATCGGAAGCATTTGGTTTGTCGAGACTCAATTTAAGCTTTATGGTTTCTCCTTCGGTAGCTTGTCCATTTTCTATTTTAAGTACTGACACATCAGGTTCACCCCAAGGATATAAGTCTGGCGTCCACGTAACCCCAGCCACCCAGGTATCGTCTACTTCATACGCACCAATATCTGGTGAATTACTCGTTGTAATTCCTTCAATAACAGCTCCCATATCAATCACCTCAGAAGCGGATGGTTTTGGTCTAAAATCGAAATGATCCGGATCTACTAACAATTCTCGAACTCCGTAAGGTGTGGTTGTATCCGAATATACGTTATTGGTAACAACACCAGGTATGGTCACAGCATCATTGCGTTCTCCTGAAATACGATCCGCCAAATTGTTGATTGTTTTGGTGGACAGATTTGAACCTTCTTCGTCTAAAATGGTAATGCTAACGCTTGAATTGTCGAAACAGGTATTGTTATACACTTCTTGGTTATCCCCCTTTATCATCAAAGCTTTTCCAGTAGCCCATATCACATTGTGATGTACGAGTCCAAAATGTCCTGCTACGGTTGGATCGTCTCCGGGTGCATCATAACGCATTCCAGATTTGATTGAATGATGCAACCAATTGTGATGTACTTCAGATCCGTCTACTGCATTTTTGGTTATTTGAATCATAGATCCATCATTTTGCAATAAGCCCGTATGTGAAATATCATTATAGGACACAATTGGAAAACTTCCCAATGCTAAAGTCGAAGAGGCACCTGTTGTAAATATCGTATTGTTCTTAAAAACACAATTGTCTCCTTTATTTGCCAAGGTTGTTCCCAAATTACGCAAGGAACCACAAGAATAATCGATATGATGAATATAACAGTCCTCAATGGTATTATTACCTCCTTCTAAGAAAAAAGCTTCTCCATCTGTGTATTCAAACACACATTTATACAGGGTGAAACTAGAAATACTTTTGGTTCCATTACTCAATTCCGTAACCTTTGGATACGAAGTATCACCGAGCATTCTTCGAGAGCAACTTGGATACGAAAAATAGCAATTATTGATCGTTATATTATTCGATTGTTGTGCTTTAACAGACGTGCCAAAAAAACGAAGTCCTTCGAATGTTACATGTGCTACGTCTTGCATTTCAAATAGGTAATCCTGTACTTTTCCCCGAATTTCTTTTCCCGACGGATCTCCATACACATATAACATTTGGGTATCCATATTGTAGTACCATTCATTTTCCACATCCAATAAAGCGCGTTTACCTTCTAGAAAATAATCTTGATGATTGTCTCGGTATCCATTAGCACTCACCTGCTCATAGGTAAATGTATTTGCAGCCACATTTGCACTTTCTACAGGTACTACCCATGTACGAAAGGAACCAATATTAGCAATCGCCAAGGCACCTACCAAATCAGTATCAGACAACCCAGATTGCGCCAAGGCACCATTGTCTTTCATTGTACCGTTCTCCATTCCATCAACACCATGCGCCCAATAAGTTTTATCATAAACACTGTCATCGTAAAACTGTGCATTTGGCCAACGCGCCATTACTTGTTCCTTATCATCTATAAACAACTGCCAAATATGACTTCCAAGTGTTAACTGTTTCGCATATATATTATTCCCAATACCTGTCCAACCGATATTTGAAATTTCTCGAGTACCATTTAACACAACCATGGCGTTGTTATGAGCTTGAAATATCAAGTTTTTATAACCATCGAGCTCTATACTCGATTCCTCGTAATTCCCTTCTAAAAGGAAACAAGTCCCTCCATCAGTTTTATCCATTTCTGCCACTGCCTTTGCAATGGTTTTAAAGGGGTTTTCTATGGTTTGCCCGTTGTTAGTATCACTCCCCAGCGATGGTGATACATAATAGTTTGATTGCGCAAAACCTAAGGAAGAGAGCAATAGTAGCAACCAATGAAATTGCATCGTATTTCGTGTCATTTTATAGCATTTAGAACCGCTTGTGAATTTGATTTTCTCCGCGAATGAATTTTTTACTAAAATAACACGACCCTTATTACATTTTGTGTCCCAACAGAACAATTCTTAACATTATTAGAACAAATAATTTGCAATATGAAACTCAATTTGTAAGTATAAATAGAGGATGATTGCTTTAGGATGACTTTGACTTTGACACTGACGATGGCGCAGACGTTGACTTTGACGCTGACTTTCACATACTATGCCCCTCGCTGATTATGACAGACGCTTAAGTAGAGGTATTCATCTTAGTACAGGCGCCATGCTATTTCCGTAAGCTATAAAATAAAAACATTGAGTAATAGGGTACTGAAAAGTCATTGCATAAAAAAACTACTTAACGTTCATCACATTAAGCAGTTTTAAATTTGGGGGGATTAAATAACTATTTCTTTTTCTTTTTGGCTGCCAAATAGGCTTTCCATTGCGCCATTTTATCTTCACCAATAACAGCCGTAATTTCCTTTTGTGCTGTTTTATTACTCTGTCCTAATGCCTTTTTAATCACAGCTTTATCTCCACTGTTTTTCTCTTTGATTTCTACATTTCTCGTGAATTTCGCGAGCATAATGTCATACACTTTTGCCGACTCCTCTTTTGTCAATGACAATTCAGTCGTCATTTTTTCAGTGTTGTTTTTTGCCGATTTCTCAGGGTTTCCTTTTTGAGCCATTGCTGAAAATGATACACATATCACCAAAAGCATACATAAGATTTTTTTCATTTAAGTAGTTTTTATTTGTTGTTATTTAATTAATCAATTGGAAAAGTTCCTGGTACAATTTTCAGGTATTTTTTCAATTCGGTCTTCAATTCTTTAATTTTTTCCTTTTGAGCTTTGTCGGTATACAAATTTGTTTGCTCAAATGGATCTTGTTCAATTTGGTACAATTGATCTTCGTCAAAATAGTTCTTTGCGTAAAACTTCAAGGCTGGAGATTCAGAACCTCTTCCTCCCGGCTTATCGCAGATATGGGTTGCTTTTTTACCATTCTTTTCAAGCTTTGCCTTTATAGACGCCGGCGCTTTAAATGCCAAGTACTTATAGCCGTCTTTTAAAACAGCTCTGGTAGCTCCCATTTCAAAAAATAGAGACTCGTGTATTTCTTTCGTGCTTCCTTTTAACAATGGCAACATACTCACCCCGTCCATTTTATAGGCCTTCTTTAGATCAACTCCTGCCAAATCTAGTGCTGTTGGCACCATATCAATATTCGATACCAATTGCTTGGAACGCAGTCCGCTTTTGATATAATTTGGACCGTACACAAAACTTACGGTTTTGATACCTCCTTCATACAAACTTCCTTTTCCAGATTCAACACCATGATCGTCTATAAAGAAAATGACCGTGTTGTCTAATTCATCCATTGCTTCTAATTTATCTAACAAAGCACCAATCCCATCATCTAACCATAAAATATCCGCCTTTTCTGGGTCGAGACCTGCTGCGTCGATACGCTCTGTTACAGAAGTTCTAGATGGCATTACCTCCAAAGGTTTGTCTAAGAACCCAACTGGAGTTGCCAAGGGATCTCCTTTATATTTGCTTCCTAGCTTATCAGGACCATGTGCTATGGTTGTTGCAAAATATAAAAAGAAAGGATTGTCCTTTTTCGAAGCCTTGTCTAAAAATTGCAAAGCACTGTCTACAATCCATTCCATATTGTGATCTTCTACCGCCTTTGGATATTGGTTGGGCAAGTTTCCTTTATAAAGTGCTCCTGCAAAATCGAAACCTACTGCTTTATAGGCCGCTACTTGCGACGCTTGGTTTTCTTCCATTTGCTTTTTTATTTTCGGATCTCTTGGATCGGCATCTACAGGTACTTTGTGAGGGTTGTCTCCAGAAAAGGTATGGTTCTTACCGACCCCTCCTGTAAAGTAACCATTGTCTTTTAATGCACGTGCTATATTATTCGTGTTTTTATCTACATGTACATTCCACGTAATGTTGGTCTGACCTTCGTATTTTCTTATAACCGACTTCCCTATCCCTCGAGAAGCGTAGGTTCCAGTTACAATCGAATAACGACTTGGTGTACATACAGAAGAACTTACATAACTATTCTCGAAAATAACTCCTTCGGTGGCTAGCTTATCAATATTAGGACTCAAATTGGTAGGTTTGCCATTGGTATCCAATCCTTCTTTTATAAAGTTAAATTGATTCCTGTGTTGATCATCTGTTACGATGAATACGATGTTTGGACGTTTTCCTTTTTGCGCTTTTGCCTTATAAATACCTCCAACAGATGTCAAAAGTGAAAAACAAATTAGTACTATTTTATGCATTCTATTATTCATGATTTTTCTTATTTTACGGTAAATTCAAATACTTCACCCTTTAGTACAGTTCCGTTTACTACAGAATCAATTCTCCAATAATAAGGTTGACCGCTTTTCAATATTCCGGGTGTGTATATATTATTTTTTTGCTCCCCTTTATATTCCGATGAATTTTGTGTAGCCACAACTATTTTAGCTTTATCTGTTCCAAAATACACATGATTGGAAGTTGCCTTATATGCTGGTAACCACATTAAATCTGCGTCTGTTTTTGCAGTTATTGTTTTGTTCTTAGGAATGGCTACCGAAGCTTTCGTGTCTTGAAATCCTGGAATCCAATAATTCGTATCGCCATATTCATAGGCACCTATATCTGGAGCACTGCCAAGAAATGGAATATTTTTCCCTTCAATTAAAGCACCTGCATCTACCAACTCCGAATCTTTCTTAGGACGAAAATCTAAATTATCCGGATCGCGTAATTGATCTTTCATATCAGCTCCTTTGAAATTACCTGCCCAGTTGTGATCTACAATTCCTGGAACCGGATAGTCTTTTCCTGGTTTTGTTCTATTTCCAGAAAATTTATTTGTCAGATTGTTTCTAGTTATCGTTTTATGGTTATGCCCTTGTATTTTAGCATTGCTAGAAACTATTAAATCGTTTAAGTGACTGTCGAAACTCACGTTGTTATATATAAAATGCTTGTCTCCTTTAAAATAGATACGATCTGTCTTCCATGCTACATTATGGTGCATGTTTCCATTCTCTCCCCAAGGTGCATTTGGTGTGTTTTTATTATCAAAACGAAGCCCTTGTTTGGAGGAGTCGTGTACCCAATTGTAACGTGTTTGTGATTTGTCTTGTGAAGCAACACTAACTTGTACCAAGGAACCATCGTTTTGCATATAGCCTGAACGTGACAGATCATTCAATTCAATCGTATTGC
>Ga0206125_10005766_pt1 | contig 10304 bp, 7 predicted proteins | sample Helgoland_Spring_4_FD_148598 | JGI IMG/M metagenome (GOLD analysis project Ga0206125, IMG submission 148598) | Pelagic subsurface seawater microbial communities from Kabeltonne, Helgoland, North Sea - Helgoland_Spring_Bloom_20160331_1 | ecosystem: Environmental > Aquatic > Marine > Epipelagic ...
GGGCATTCATCCTTGAGGGCTGCGGTCGATACTGAAATCGAACTGACCCGCGATGAGATCGGGGTGATCACCGCTGAGGTGACAAAGCAACGGGACGGCCCCACCGGGTACAAGTTCAACTATTCCCTGCGTCAGATTGAGCTTGGGCGAGATCAGGATGGCGATCCTGTCACAACATGCCTTGTTGATCCGATCAATGATCTCAAGGCTGATTGGGTGGAAGTCAGCGGCCCCGCTCTCGCCGCTCTCAATGCCCTAGAGGTGATACTTCAAGAGCGTGGCGAATGCCTGCGCGATCCTAGGTATCCCGGTACGCCCTGCATTGCTCACAGGGACTGGATGGAACACTGCATTGCACGCGGTGAACTTTCCAACTCGGACAAGCGGGAAACCCACCGGCGGGTTTTCAATCGGGAAGTTGAAACCCTAAAAAAGTGCGGTTTGATCTGCGTCCGTGACGAACTGGTATGGACGCTCAAAAAATCTATGTAGGCTTTCATCTTGCGCGTTCAGCGCCCAGTCAGATTGGGTGTTAGGCTATGGACCGACAGAAAATTTCAGACAACAGCTTCGTGCCCAAATTGGCCGATGCAGAGCCAGTGGGCATCAGGGATGCAGCAAGGCGCTGGCCGTCGTGAAAGGCCCATTGCGGCCATTCAATAAGAAAACTTTAGCTGTGGCGCGGCATGTTAATGGCCGTCATTTAAGGTTGTTACTAAAATTGACCATAAGGACAGATTAACGCCGATTCGATTTGATCATTTCAGTCAGCTTCGATGTCTTTAACGAAATGTCATTTTCGAGGCGTTGTTCCAGCACCTTAAGGCGGGAATATAGGCCTGTCGAATATGATCCAGTCCCCAAAGCAATCAACTTGTTTCGATTTTGATGATTAATTTTGATATTGTTAGACTCACGATTTTGAGGCGCTTTCCTCAGGTTAAATATTTTCAGAAGTTCTTCCTTTGGTAGATCAGCATGATGTTGCACGTTTTCTACTTCAAGATCGTATTCGAACATTGATTTGAATAAAATCAAATTGAGCTTTCTCTTTGGGTACTCTTCATCGTCGTGTGTAGTAGAGTAGTAGATAGAAACTTCGGAATCATTGGTTTTACTAGATTGATCTTCTTCGCTTTGTTTAGCACGAATGCCTATGCGAGCCCAGAACCTGCCAATTAATCTATCGGGCGACATGGCGTGGTCAACTCCATCTACATCTTTGAGCAACTTTCGAGCTAAAGGGAGCAGAAATTCCCTTTCAAAGTAAGTCTTGTCCATGTCGGCGATCATTCTTATCGCACCGTCCGAAGTGCCTGTCTCTCTAATCTCATCAACTTTATCAACCAATGGCAGATCGCGATCCTTTACAGCGAACCGAGCGTAAAAATATTCCTGAAATGACCTATGAGTGAATTCATAGTGATTGCCGTCTCGCAGCAAAATCGAAACCGCATCAACAAAGTCTTCGATAACGTCGCGAATTTCTGCAGCTGCCCCGCATGCCGCTATTGAAGACGCTACTATTTGCTCAACTTCAGAGTGCTCGAAGTTAAATTTATTCTCGAGGTAAGAAAAAACACAGAAATAGGTGAAAACATTCTCGAGCTGTTCGTGGCTTAATCCACTGCTATAGCTCCTTCTAAATCTTCCTTTTGAGGCATCATGCTCACGAAGCAAAACCTGGAAGCACTTATCGTAAAAAATGTGCTTTCTTTCTGGGATATCTCCGTATTCTTCAAAAGTGAGAAGCATCATTGAAGCTAAAAGGGGGTTAGACAAAAATGCGCCATGTTTCTGAAACGTCTCATCAGTCACGAATTCAAGAAACTCTTGTTTCTTGTCGGACGGATAATCGACCTTTTCTATGAATGATCGACACTGTTCCAAGGAGAAAGGTGTCATATGAGCAATGTGGAAGCCTTCCCATGATTGGAATTCATCGCTTGGTCTGCTGGTTATCAGCAATGGACACTTAGGGTATTTCTTTGAAACAATGTCAATTTCTGAAGCTAAGTCATCACGGGTATCTGTGGGGGCCTCATCAAACGCGTCAAGCATCAGATAAAATAAGCCGCGCCGTAAGCCAAAGTTGAACTGTTTTCTTGTGAAGCTGGGAGCATACTCCGCTACAGATTGATAAATATAGTCCAGCAGGCTTTTCTTTGATCCGACTGGAATCGTTCGGAACTCAAAAAAAATAGGATAGTAAGTATGACCATCTTCAATTGCTCTTCGAAAAAGCTTTTTCAGAAAGACCGATTTTCCACTCCCCGCACCTCCAGATATTATTGTCCTCTGCAGACTAGATCCTACGGATGAGCAGATTTCTTCCTCTGAGCGAATTTTGCCATCAGACCGAAATTTTTGCTCTTGATATACATCATCCAGAAGAGTCGGGCTGTCGCGTTTAAGCAACGTCCGGATTGTCTCACATTTGTTGTAATTTGCCTCAAGGTAGTCCGGCAGGCCTTTGTCGAGAACCAAGCTTCCGTTTTTTGCGTGCTCGACGAGGAAGCCCGGCGCGGTTTTTGAAACAAAATCTAGCAGTTTGGCCGCACGGTCGGCGAGTAGATCCATGCCTCGTTGTTCAATACTGTCATCCATTTCTGAAGCGCAAACCCAAGTTATTTTCCATATGTAACAGTTTGTCGCGTAGAGGGGCGCGATTGACAATACCTTGGGAAGCAAATCCTGATTTAGGTGGCGGCGGAGGCCAAGGGCGCTTCACGCTGCCTAGAATGGATATTCTCTTTGTCATACATCCGATTTGCAAGTGCAGCGAATGTCTGGATTCCGACCTTTCCGATTGGGGCCGTTCCCGTAAGTCGGACATGCTGCGCCCGCAGCAAACGGCAGGACAGTTCGCTCGGCGATCTTTCGCTGTTTACACCTGTCATTGCCTGTCGGGTATCGCTCCACTGAGCGAGTCACTGGGAGTAGTATCTTCACTTTGCGGAGGTGGAGGGTGCTTACTTAGCTACAAGGGACTCTGTGAGCCCCCTCCGTGGCTCTCAGGGCCACCCCCGCTGTGTTGGGTGCGCGCCTGTCGCTACTATTTGCAGGTTTTTCGCCCAACCTACAGTATCTACACATGGGGCAACCTGCCGAGATCAAACCAAGCCTTTCACAGTTCATCTGTCGTGCAGGTTCCTGCAAAATGGAGCGGTTGTTCTTGGGTGCATCCAGAAAAACGGGACAAGCTCAAAGTCTCGGGGTGTAGAACGGGACAAGGGGGACCCCCCTAAAGGGGGGTACCCTCCCCCTGTCCCACTCCACTTTCACCGGGACAGGGTGGGACAGAGCGGGACAAGCCAGATTTGTCCCACCCTTATCTTAGGTGTGCGGGCTGGTTTGGGATCGGCACAAAGTGGTGAAGTTGGCGGGCTTGGCGGGCCGACAAAGCGACATGCGCGCGCAACCATTTTCAACCTCATCAGAAAGGTAGTTTGATAACCTTGGGTCCTTCCAGAGACCTTACCTCATGCGGGTAATTCGCACCGCATGTAGGCTCTGTATATGGGGTAATAAAATACCTACAGATTTGATTTGTTGTTGTTTTTCAATGCTTTGAAAATATCATCATGGAACTGGATCGGTCGCGTAGCGGGGAAGTTGCACAACGACTGGTCGACGGATTTGATGCTCAGCTCAGGGACTAAGGATTTTCACTAGGCCCAACCGTAAGGCATTGATTTATCTTAACAATATCTCAATTTTCTCTCATTTGGGACTAAGGGACTAACTTTCCGGTATAACGTATAGGGAAAAACAAAATACATGTATTCTAATTACGCATATGCAGAGGCCCGAAACGCTAGCCCCTCTGATCCCTTAATCCCAGAAATACATCTAAACTGTTGCTTTTATTTGAAATAATCTTGGCTTTCTGGAATTTGTTAGTCCCTGACTAATCCCTGAGCGATCCTGTTAGTCCCAGAGAGAAGCCAACATGGCCGAAACCCCGCGATCAGGCACATGATCCGGTGCGCGCTACGCCAACATTGCGCCTCGCCTCGTATGCCACCGCCGCCGCGAGGCGGCGAGAGCACCTCACTAACTGCGGATTAGTCGAACTCCCACGCCACCACCGTTTTCGGCGATGAGCTCCACCCCGGCGTTCTCCAGTGCCGAAATTATGGCGTTTTCAACAACGGCAGACGTGCTTGATGAGCTGTTGTTCGCCTCTGCTCTTCGAATTGTCGCCACTCCCACGGAAGCCAGATTGGCAAGTTCCTGCGCCGATATGTTCAATAGCGCCCTCGCCGCTCTAAGTTGAGCTCCAGTGATCGCTTTAGGATCATTTGATTTCATCTTGATCATTTCTCAATTGATTGATATGAAACATATCACGTGAGCTTCTAACTATCACCTTTTAAGATTTGCGACAATAAACAACTAACCAAGGAACATCACCATGACCCATCATCCTGAACTTGAACTTGCCTCTCCTGCCGAGCGCCTCAAAGACCTTGCCAACCTTGTGGAGTTGGCCCTGTACGCCCCTGAGGGCGAGGTAACACTTGATGGGCGAGCGGCACTTCAAAATGCGGCAAGGGCAATTGTCGTTCTCACTGATGAGGCTTTTGCCCCTCTCACCAAAACTTCCAATGGGCAGATCGAAACCGTCTCAGAAAAACTTTGATGCATTGATGTTTTTTATTGACCCGCGGAGTATCACCACCATATATCCATCAATGCTTCGATGTTTTTCTGAAAGGTTCAAAAATGAAATCTGAAATCAAAGGCGGGCTGTTCACGTCCACGCAAGCTAGCGCTTTGCTGGAAATGAGCGTTCAAACTCTCCGCGAATGGCAGCGCAAAAAGTACTTGCCGCTTCCAGACACCGGCGGCTGGCAACGTTATCGCTTGGAGGATATCTTTGCCATTTTCTCAATGGAATGGCTGTTGCAAACAGGCATGACGCACGAAAAGGCCGCATCCATCGCGAAACTCGCATACCCAATTTACGAGGGTATCATTCGAGATACTAAAGCAGGTATCCCCGCCAAGGAGCAAACCTTTCGCCTGCTGGTGTCGGCGGGTCCGAATACGGAAACCGAATTCGAGCCCATCAAGAATGTTGCTGAGCTCGCTGAGAAGCTGGAAGCTCAAACCGAATGGTACACGGTTCAATTCCTGATCGACTTTCGAGCCCTATTTGAGGACATGAATTTCGCCATCAATTATCACACGTCTTCAGATGGACCACGCATGTTCTGGAAGTCCGAAGGCGAATCGGATCAATGAGCATTTCCGTCGCTTCACAGTCACGCACTCAGGTTACGGCGCGTTCTGGTGGGCGGGCTGAAATCACGCTATCGGGTGTTGTCGGCATCGATTTTGACGCCGAAACCGTGTCCGATGCGCTGGCCCTGCTTTCCGGCCCAGTCCGTATCCGCCTGAACTCTGGCGGCGGTATTGCGTTTGACGGAACTGCGATCCACTCGGTTCTGTCTGAGTATCGCGGGCACAAGACCATCATTGTTCAAGGCATCGCGGCAAGCGCAGCTTCTGTGATTATGATGGCTGGCGACAGGATTGAGATGTGCGCCGGGTCGGTTCTGATGATCCACGACCCCTCACAGGACACCACCAGCTATCGCGGCACCAGCGGGGAACACCGGCGGGTCGCTGATAGCTTGGACAAGATTTCTGATGCGGTCGCGCAAATCTATGCTCAACGGTCAGGTAAACCGATGAGTGAAATCCGGCAAATCATGGCCGCCGAAAGTTGGTTCACGCCGGAAGAAGCGGTTGCGGCAGGCTTTGCTGACGCCGCCCCCGCTGATGGCGAGCAATTCGCCCCGGCGGAATTCGATTACCGGGCCTATGCCCACTCCCCTTCAAATTTGATCCAGATGTCAGCCCAAAACCATTGGATCAATGATTTTTCAAAGGCAAAAACAATGACAAATCAATCGACAGTACAAACCGAAACCACCCAAACCACGACAACGCCCCCCAGCCTTTCGCCGGTAATGGGTGCGGCGGATCGGAGTGACCCTCGCAAAGAGCTTAAACGTGTAACAGCGCTTACAAACTTGGCAATGCAGCCTCTTGCGCAGCGCGTAGGCGCACAAACCCGACTTGAGGGGTGGATCAGCGAGGGCGTAACTCTTGAAGCGGCTCAAGCATTTGTAGTGAGTGAGCTTGCAGCGCAAGAGGGTCCTGTCACACGCCGCGCGCCTGATGAGGCACACTACGGCCGAAATTCAGTCGGACAATCGTGGGATAGCGGCGAGGGGCTCAACAACAAGATCGTTGACGGTATCTATTCACGTGTGAACCGGAACCATAAACCAACAATGGGTCGCGAATTTGCGGGTGCATCGCTTGCTGAGGTTGCTGACATTTGCCTGCAACAAAACGGCAAGAGCGCCTTGATGGCCTCTGTCGCATCGCGGGTTGAAATGGCGCTGCATGGCACCAGTGATTTCCCGAATATTTTGCGCGACGTTGGCAACATGGCATTGTCGACCGCCTATGAGGCGGCGCAGTCGGCGATCAAACAGACCAGTCGAGAAATCGCCGCATCTAATTTCCGCGCTCTGCATTCCGTCAAGGTATCGGCTGGCCCCGATCTTGAGGAAGTGAATGAGCAGGGTGAATTCAAAGCTGGAACGATTGAGGAAGGCGACGAAACCTTTGCGGTAAAAACCTACGGCAAAATTTTTGGGATCACCCGTCAGGCCATCATCAACGATGATCTTGACGTGTTCTCGAACATGTTCCCGCTGTTGGGCCAAGGTGCCGCCAACACCGAGGCCAAACTGTTCGCTAGTCTGCTGGAAGAAAATGCCGGGCTTGGGCCCAAGCTTTCAGATGGCAAAACCCTTTTCCACGCGGATCACAGGAACCTCGCGCAAGCGTCGGCAACTCTGTCGGTCGCGAGCCTGGGCACCGCACGTGTCGCAATGCGCCGCCAGACCGGCCTTGCAGGCGAGGCGATCAATGTGGTCCCGACATTCCTTGTGGTGCCACCCGAGCTGGAAACGCTCGCTGAGCAAGTCCTCACTGAGATCGCAGCAAGCGAGGTGGCAAATGCCAACCCGTTTGCGGGCAAGTTGAAACTGCTTGTCGAGCCGCGTTTTGCCAGCTCAACGGCTTGGTATCTGTGTGCTGCCCCGGGCACGCCAGATAGCTTGCAGCACGCCTATCTGGACGGTGTGGCAGGGCCTCAGCTTTTCACTCGCGAAGGCTTTGAGGTTGATGGCATTGAATACAAGGTGCGCATGGATTTCGGCGCGGGCTTCACTGATCATCGCGGCTGGTACATGAGCCCTTCGGCCTGAGATTAGGGCGCGGCCAGTCGCGCCTTTACTGATCGTGTGGCGAGGTTTTTTGGTCGTTTCTTCATTGTCACACGTATTGGGATGCTTGGTTGTCGACATGCCAGCATCCTTGACAGTCCCGGTGAGGGTTTTTCCTTTTCACCTCACCGGGACAAATCCACCGGGGAATGAACATGTCAAACAACGCTATTCAATCCAACATTCCGGCGATATGCGTCAGCAAATCCAGCGCCGCCGCCATGCTCAACCTGTCACCCGGCAAGTTTTCTGAGCTGGTTGAAACCGGCGCTATGCCTAAACCTCGTTGTGTTGGTTCTCGCCGCCTTTGGTTGGTGACTGAACTGTACACATGCGCGGCGGCGCTGCCATCGCAGGACGAGGAAGATACTTGGGGCGATCTCTGATGGCCCGCCGGATAAAACGCGAGTTTCCGGGCGTCACCGCATATTTTGATCGGCACCAGAAGCGCCGCTATCGGTTCCGCAAAAAGGGATTTTCAACTGAAATTCACGGCGAGTATGGTTCCGATGATTTTCACCGAAACTATGAACGGGCGATCAGGGGTTACAGATCACAGGAAGTTGGCGCACCGGCCACCAAGCGGGGCACCATCAACGCCCTCATTGTTTCTTATTACAAAAGCCCTGAATTCATTTCGCTAAGTGACAGCACAAAGGCGACTTACCGGCGTGAGATCGAACGGTTGCGCGATGAGCATGGGCACCGGCTGGTTGCGCAAATGAAGCGCGCCCATGTCGTGAAGCTTTTGGAACCGTTGGCGGATCGCCCCTCAGCCCGGAACAATCGCCTGCGAATGCTACGCATGTTGCTCAACCACGCTGTTGAAATCGGTTGGCGGTCTGACAATCCAACGGCTGCGATCAAGAAAATGCGCACGGGATCACAGGGTTTTCACACTTGGACTGAAGCTGAGTTGGCCGCTTTCTTTTCCCATCACGAAATTGGCTCAACGGCCCACTCGGCTGTGACGCTTATGCTCTATACCGGTTGTTCCCGCGTTGATGCGGTTCGGCTTGGCTGGCAAAACGTGAGCGGCTCCCGCATCCAATATCGGCGGCAAAAGACTGAACGGTTTTCTGAGGTGGTCGTGGATATTCCGATCCATCCAGACCTCCAAAAAGTGCTGGATACCTTGCCAAAATCGCAAATGACATTCCTTGAAACGTCAAGTGGCCGCTCGCGTTCGGCAAATGGCTTGGGCAATGCAATGCGCAAATGGTGCAACGCCGCCAAACTGCCCGACTGCACTTCTCACGGTCTGCGCAAGGCTTGTGCCACACGATTGGCTGAGGCCGGGGCATCAGAACGCGAGATCATGGCTTGGACGGGTCACACGTCGCCGCAGATGGTCCAGATATACGCAGGCAAGGCGCGACGTGGTCTCATGGCAGATCAGGGGTTTGCCAAGCTACGGCAGAACGAAACGGGTTCAGAAATTGACGAACCCAACAGCAATGGTTCGACAAAATGAGCAGAAAATATAACGAAAACATTTATATAGGTAGTGAAGTGGCGGACCGAGGAGGATTCGAACCCCCGACCCCCTGATTCGTAGTCAGGTACTCTATCCAGCTGAGCTATCGGTCCACGTTGTGCGGTTTAGTCTCGAGGCCACTGCTTTGCAAGAGCCAATCGGTGCAATCGTCCACGCAAGTTCAAATGCAACTGCCCTTAGGTAATTGGATCGAAAACACTGTTCCACCCGGCCCTGTTCGGTCTAATTGTAGTGTTCCGCCATGTCCACGCACCAGTTCGGCCGCAATAGCAAGGCCTAACCCTGTGCCCCCATGTCGAACACCTCCTTGGAATGGTATGAACAGATGCTCTTGTGCCTTGGCAGGCAGGCCCGGTCCCGTATCGGCCACTTCGACCCACCAATTTTCTTGGTCTTCATAGGCCGACACGTTAACCGACCCTGGGTTGCCGCTCGCAATGATCGCCTGTCGGGCATTGCGTACAAGATTCAAGATTATGCGATAAAGTTGCTCGGGATCAGCCCGCAGGGTCAACATCGGGGGAATACTTTCGCTTAGGCTCAGGTCATAATCACCCACGGCTAGACGTTCACTGTCCAAAATATCGCCAATCAACTGGTCCAGCGTTGTCAGCGTCAGTGTCGGGCTTGGTTCTTCGGCCTTGCCAAAAGCAAGAGTGCTTTCACACAAATGCACCGCCCGCTTAATCGAACTCACCAGCTTAGGTGCCATCCGCCGGACCTGCGGATCCTCTGACATTTCGATCCTGTCTGTAAACAGCTGAGCCGATGTCATGATATTGCGCAGATCATGGCTGACTTTTGATACCGCAGCGCCCAATTGCGCCAACCGCTCTTTTTGGCGCAACGCCTGAATCAGTTCTGTTTGTAAGCTTCTTAGCGCCTCCTCGGCCTCTCGTAGCTCGGTTACGCGCGCGCGAGGCGTGATGATGCTGCGTGCATCTTCGGGGTCTATTGCATAGCGTTGCATGTTTCCGACAACGCCACGGATCGGTTTAACGAGGATTGCGCGTACAGCCACGAACAGCAGCAATCCCGTAAACACCGAAATCACAGCCGAAAGAACAAGAATTCGTGTCCCATAATCGAACATGGCTACGCGCAAAGAACCAGTGTCCATCGTGACCTCGATCAGCTGGCCCGCCTCGCGCACCGGGGTGCCAATCACGCGTATTACCTCGTTTTCGGGGTTCAACAAACGCGTCATCGCATCACGGATCAGGATAGGGGCTGTTCCTTGTCTCAGATCATAGGTCGCGTCGATCGGCCGAGCCATCGGTGCCGATAACATCAGCCGCCGCACATCGTCACGGCGCAGCACCACGTTAAACACGCCTGCGTTTTCCAAAAGCTCCCGCTCCAGAGCGCGATCTGGCATGTCGTCGGCCAGCAACACAAGAGACGCGATTTGCGACCGTTCCAGTTTGTTTTGCAGGTATTCCTCGCGGAACCGCGCGATCGACGGAACAAAGATCAGGATTTCAGCCATCATC
>Ga0206125_10005779_pt1 | contig 10282 bp, 10 predicted proteins | sample Helgoland_Spring_4_FD_148598 | JGI IMG/M metagenome (GOLD analysis project Ga0206125, IMG submission 148598) | Pelagic subsurface seawater microbial communities from Kabeltonne, Helgoland, North Sea - Helgoland_Spring_Bloom_20160331_1 | ecosystem: Environmental > Aquatic > Marine > Epipelagic ...
ACTGAGAAAGGCTTTCTTTTAATGACTCCTGCCTGAGCTCATCTAACAAAACCCTGTAGGCAGAACTATCCTCTCCCGAGAATTTCTGCAGACTTTCAGAATTACAGTAGTATTGACTGTCCAATTGACGCTTACGCAAGACATTTAGAGCCAGCCTCACCGCCATACTGAACAGATAGCGACGTAGATTTCCAACATCCTGATTATGCTTGATGCGAATAAGTTTTAGATAGGCATCCTGAGCCAACGCCTCAGCGCCCTCTTCATCCCCGAGCTTGCGCACCAACAGGCGGCGCAACTCGTCAGAGGTATCCTGATAGAGCTGAGTAATCTCAGCATTTGTGATGCCAGCACCGGCAGCAGTCATTTCCAAAATAAGCCTCTCTAATTCCAGAGCCTCATGCTCTGGATTTCCAGTAGCTAGAGCCTCAGCTTGTATATTCTCAGCCTCTAGATTAAGAGTTTGGTTTTGCGGTTTATGACTCACCTTGTCTCCTGCACATCCATTGTCTAACGACCATCCTGTCGTTAGTAATTGCTCCGTGATTGCCTGTTTTGCTCAACCGACCCCAGACCTTACAAAGTAATCAGGCGGTGTACTTAATAAGACTCCAAAAACACCTTTATCCCCACCTTCGAAAGAAAATATTTTTCTCCCTCCCCTAGGTCAGAGGCCCTGTTTATCACCAGACAGCCGACAAATCTGGTCTATTATTTATTCCATGCAACCAACAAAAACATCACAGAAAAACGGCTCAGACAATCCCCAGCGTCAACTCAAACGCGCGCTAAACCTGCCATTAATTACCCTCTATGGACTGGGAACAACCATCGGCGGTGGAATCTATGTATTAGTGGGCAAGGTCGCAGAGCGCGCCGGCATGATGGCACCAATTTCATTTGTCGCTGCAGCACTGCTATCGGCATTTACCGCACTGACTTTTGCAGAATTATCCAGCCGTTATCCAAAAAGTGCCGGTGAAGCCGTCTACGTCCAAGAAGCGTTTAACTACAAACAACTAGCTCTGTTTGTAGGTATTCTGGTGATTCTCAATGGCTGTGTATCCGCCGCCGCCCTCGCCAATGGCTTTGTCGGCTACCTGCAAACCTTTTTACCCATCCCTGACTGGGCTGCCATTATCGCCATCAGCATCGCCCTGGGACTCCTTGCAGCTTGGGGCATAGGACAATCGGTTAGTGCCGCAGCAATAATCACCCTGATCGAAATAGGCGGCCTGCTATTGATTATCTGGGTAGCCCGAGATGAATTTTCCACAGTCCCATTGCGCAGCCATGAGCTGATGCCCGGATTAGATGGCACCATCTGGCTGGGGATTTTAAGCGGTTCATTCTTGGCTTTTTATGCCTTTATCGGCTTTGAAGATATGGTCAATGTTGCAGAGGAGATCAAAGATGTTGAGAAGACATTACCCCGCGCGATAATTATCACACTGGTACTCACCACATTAATTTATTTTCTGGTTGCTCTGATAGCAGTGCTGAGTATCTCCCCCCTCGAGCTGGGCCAGCAAAAAGCCCCACTCAGCTATATCTATCAGATTAAATCCGGTTCCGATCCCGCCCTTATCAGCCTGATAGGCATCTTTGCGATTCTAAACGGCGGTTTGATTCAGATGATTATGGCTTCGCGGGTTTTATACGGTATGAGCCGCCAATCCCTCGCCCCCAAATCGCTGCGTTTTATGGGCGATATTAATCCACGAACCCAAACCCCGGTTAAAGCCACAGCCGCTGTTGTTTTGCTGGTAAGTTTTTTAGCGCTGAGTTTTGATATTGAAGGACTGGCAGAAACCACATCGCTGATGATTTTAATTATCGCAACACTGGTCAATGCTGCACTGCTACGTTTAAAACTGGGCGATAGATATAGAGAGAGTGACAGGCCGCCATTAACCGGCATTACTGTGCCTCTATGGGTGCCCCTCTGTGGCTTGATTGTCAGTTTTAGCTTTGCGCTGATGATCGCAATAAGTCTGATTAAATAGAGATTAAACCACTGCTAACTACCAGCTATCACGCAGTGAGCGCAAAGCAACAAACACCTGCTTATCAGATGCCAGCTGACAGTCGAGACGCTCGCGTATCTGCGGGCTATGAAGGCGGAAAAAACTATTAAACAGCCGTTCATCACCAATACAGGTGGTTATTGGCTCAACCAATGGATCAGATTTAAGCGCCCGCTCCAACCAACGTTGAGCATTTATATTATCCGGCTCAAGGTTCAGGGTAAAACGCAGATTATTTTCCAGATACTCATGCCCGGGATAGACAATCACATGATCCGGCAAACTGTGGAACTGTTTAGAGACAGTTTGATAAAGCACTTCAGCATCACCACTGCGGCAGTGTCCAACACCAGCATTAAACAGCGTGTCGCCGGTAAATACGGCTTTGATTTGAGAGTTGTCGAGCACCAGAAAGCAGAGATGGGCAAAAGTATGGCCTGGAGTGTCCAGCACTTGCAGTTCTATGCCGCTATCGAGGGTTATTTTCTCACCTGCTTCAAGGGTGCGGCTTAGGCCGGGGATTTTGCCCTGACCATTTGTATGAGCCCAGACTTCGCAGCCGTGTTGGGCAACTAAGGCTGGATTTCCCTGGATATGATCCCAGTGTTCGTGGGTATTGATGATTGCTTTTAGGTTGAGTTGGTTATCATCGAGAAGTTTGTTGATCACCCCTTCGTCCCAGGGATCTATGGCAATGGCGCTCCTATCTGACAGTTCGATCAGGTAGGTGAAGTTGCGTAATTCGCTGGCGGTGTAGACTTGGTGGATTTTCATTGTTGGTCCGGGCGGGGAGGTTTTTTTAATTGTTTTAAGACAATAGCGATTTGGGGTTGGTAATGCCAGTGGAATGTTTTTGAGGTTTTTAGATTTTGGTGGGCCGTGATGGATTGATAATTTGTAACATTTAATGTCAATATAGGACAGCACCTACTACCCTAAACTAGAAACCTTCAAGATATAACCCTTCAAAGATCACCGTAAATGGAGTTTACAATCACTATGAAAAAAATTCTCTGGATAGCTCTTATTGCTACCTTTATAACTGCATGCTCTGCAAACAAGCCATATGTCATTGAAGAAACAAAGACTATTGGCTCTCTTGGCTCTGGAGCAACCATTACTGTTATTGATCAAAGGCCAAGTGACGATAAAAAATTCAGCGTTGGCTCATTTATGGTTTTTAAATCTGATTACGGAATAATGACCTTAGGTGATAAAGGATTTTCTCCAGCATTAGATGAGCTGTTAAGAATAAGAGTGCATAAGGCTATTTCAACTTGGGAAGACCAACCAAATGAAATTGATATAGTTCTTAACAAGATGATTTTTCAATCGAACCAACAAGCTGACTTATTACAAAGTTCAAGCACCAGTGCTGGTATAGGGCCTCTCGGAGTATTGATTTCCGAAACCATGCATGGCAAGGAGTTCGAACTCGATTATGACAAGACCCGCCCTTTTATAATTGGCTTTGTTAAAGCGACGGTTGAACTAACATTCGCAGACAACAAGAAAATCAAAAAAGACATCTCTGTATCTAAAATTGAGAATTACTCTAACTATATGGATGCAAAAGGTAGGGAAGCTGCTGCTATATCTGTAGCTAATCAAGTTTTCGATAGCTTTACAGAAAATTTATAGAATAATGGTGCGGTAGGCGAATTTGGGCTATAGGTATAGCGGTCCGGGTGATTCGACGGTTTTTTTGACCCCTGCGGGGCGTGTTTGATCGAACGTTAGCTCTTTCCGGACAAACCCTTCAGACAAATAAAAAAGCCACCCATAGGGTGGCAGTTCTGCCGACTGGAAGTTTGGGATGGATTGATAGATAGCAGCTTTAGGCTGCTATCTACCCCTTCGGGGCGCCTTCGGCGTCCAAACTCGGCTGGAGCCGAGTTTGTCGAACCAGGATGATTCTCGACCATTACAATCTCCCAGAACCAAAAAACCTCCACAAGGGAGGTTTTTAGATTTTGGTGGGCCGTGATGGATTCGAACCATCGACCAATTGGTTAAAAGCCAACTGCTCTACCGCTGAGCTAACGGCCCTCAGAAGAGGTGCGTATCATACTGACCAGAAGTTAAAATTCAAGCGTTATTTTGATATCTGGTGGGGTCTTTTACAGCGGCTTGTTCAAAGCCTTGTTTGCGCAATCTGCAGCTCTCACATCTACCACAAGCCTGACCTTCTAAATTGGCTTGATAACAGGATACTGTCTGGCTGTAATCTACGCCCAAGGCCAATCCTGACTGGATGATTTGGGCCTTGGTCATATCTATTAGCGGGGCGTGAATGCTGAGCTTTTGCCCTTCAACACCGGACTTGGTGGCGAGGTTGGCGACTGTTTCAAAGGCGCTGATATATTCTGGTCGGCAATCCGGGTAACCTGAGTAATCGACGGCGTTTACGCCAAGGAATATATCATTGGCGCCGAGCACTTCTGCCCACCCCAAGGCGATTGAGAGAAATACGGTGTTGCGCGCGGGTACATAGGTTACAGGTATTCCTGAGGTCTCTTCTTCTGGAACATCAATGCTTTCATCAGTCAGCGCTGAGCCACCAATTGTGCCCAGATCAAGTTTGACTACTTTATGTTCGCTCACGGCCATATTCTCAGAGACACGCTTAGCTGCTTCGAGCTCTGAACGGTGACGCTGTCCGTAGTCAAAACTCAGGGTGTAGCAGTCGAAGCCTTGGCTTTTTGCCATGGCGACTACTGTGGTTGAATCCAGTCCACCGGAGACTAGAATTACGGCTTTTTTTGACATATTAATTGGTGGCCTTACTTTCAGAGATTTTGTTGTCGGGGGCTACTTATATAGAACCTACTTATTTAGACTCTAGTGACCGGGCTGGTCGCCCCAGATATATTTATGGGTCTGCAGCTGCATTCGGACATTTAGTTTATCGTCTAAAATCCACTCTGCAAGTTGTCTCGGGGGGAGCTGTCCCTGACTGGGTGAAAACAGTACCTCGGCTACCCTGCCCTGCAAACCAAGCTCATCGACTTTCATACAGGTCCAGTCGTAATCTTGGCGGTCGCAGATAACAAACTTAACCTCATCATGAGGCAGTAAGTGGTCGACGTTGTCGTAGAGATTCTTTGAGACTTCTCCTGAGCCAGGGGTTTTTAAGTCAACAATTTTAAATACTCGTTTGTCGACATCGGCAATCGGCATCGCACCGCTGGTCTCCAGTGAGACGCGGTAACCCTGATCACAGAGCTGCTCAAGTAGTTCAATACACTGAGGCTGCGCCAGAGGCTCGCCACCGGTCACGGTCACGCAGTTAGCGCCGTATTCAGCCACGGTTGCCATTATCTCACTGAGGGCCATCTTATGGCCGCCTTCAAAGGCGTAGGCGGTGTCGCAGTAACCGCAGCGCAGTGGGCAACCGGTGAGACGCACAAACACTGTGGGCAGGCCAGTGGTGCTGGTTTCACCCTGCAGGGAATGGAAGATTTCGGTAATACGCAGTTCGGTTTCAGACATTGAATTATTTTTTATAGTTTTATAGAGAAGGTTTGTGGGCTTAAAAGTTATTTTTCAAATAACTCTGTGCCTTATTGGCTGCACCACCTGCACCTTTGGCTGCAGTTTCCAGAAGCTCACGAGCGCGCTCTACCTCACCCAGCTGATGGTAGATTTTACCCAGTTTAAAGTTCGCATCCAGTGCCTTGCCGTGGGTTGGGTGTTGATCGACAACTAGTGTAAAGGCTTGACGCGCCAGTTCATCCTGACCCTGCAAGAGGTAAATTTCGCCAAGCCAGTAGTGGGCATTGGCAATATAAGGACTATTTGGGTAGTCAATAACGTGCTGCTTAAAGGCTAAAACAGCACCATTAAAATCTCGCTGTTTTAAAAGCAAATTCGATGCTTGGGCATAGTTCTCGGCAATCTCTTCGCTGTTGGCTGCGGATTCTGTTGCTGCCTGACTTTTGCGCTGAGAAATCGTCTGAACAGCTGTTGGGGTTATGGCGACACCCGCCTCTGTTGGCTCAAGGGGTTGCTCGCCTGTCACAGCGGTACTCGCTTGTCCCTCAATACCTGTCACGGATTCACTTGGGACAGCGCCAGAAAGTACCGTGCTTAACCTGCGGTCAATATCCAGATAATCGTCCATCTGTCGCTGTTTTACGCGCTGTAGTTCATAACTTAGCTGCTCTACCATGCCGCGCAATTCACGAACTTCATTCTGCAACATCTGCGACTGGTAGTAGCTGTCGCCTGCAGTTGCACTACTCTTATTGACTGACTTTTTAACGGTTTTTGGTGCCGATGAATTTGCAGCACTTAAATCAACCACTGGCGCGGGATTTTGCGCAAGCACAGAGACTGAGGTCAAAGCCAATCCAATTGAGAGAGCGATTAAAGAAGTACAGGCGATAGGAGATTTCATAACTATTCCAGAGGTTTCGAAGATATTCGAGAGTGTTCCTGTTTATTCTACAAAAAAACCAACGACCAGAGCTAACAATATAACTCTGGCCGGTGGGTTTTATTTGTTACTACCTTGTTGCTGGCTTGTTGCCGGCTTGCTGACAAACCGGGCAATCCAGACAGGGGTTTTACTTTAGCTCAACGCGACGGTTTAAGCCCCAGGCATCTTCATTGCTGCCGTAGGCTGCTGCACGCTCTTCACCGTAGCTGATCACTTCGATGAGGCTTGGTGATACGCCCTGGAGAACCAAAAATTCTTTAACTGCCTGTGCACGACGCTCACCCAGTGCCATATTGTACTCGCGAGTACCACGCTCATCGGCATGACCTTCAAGACGTACATTGCGCGGGTTGCTCTGCAACATGGCTGAATGCTCGAGCAGTGCCGCACGCGACTCAGGCTTGAGCAGTGCTTTGTCGAAGTCAAAATAGAAAATAGTGTCTGCAGCTACAGTCTCAACGGCCACATCCTCTATCTCTGAGCTATCAACCTGGCCAGTCTGTACTGATGTGTCTTCGATATCTGTTGAAGTTGTCGGCTCTTCAACAACTGGATTACTGCTACAACCTGCAAGAAGCGCGGCAAAGAACAGTGCACTAAGACCAGATTTGATGGATGATACTTTCATGTTTAACTCCTGTTGAGCATAAGTTTAAATAAATTGGATTAAGTATAAGTAACTTAAATATAAATAGTTTAAATAAAATTTTAGCGTAAAAATGGCGACCATGCCGGTTCTCTAACATCACCAACACTTGAGGGCAGCACATAACGCACTCCGGCATCCAGCGATACCGCCGCCAGAACGCCCCTATCACCCTGTTTGGTGGCATACATCAGCATAGCCCCATTAGGCGCAACGGTCGGTGATTCATCCAGTCGCGTCTGCGTTAATTCGATCATTCTGCCGGTTTTAAGATCAAACGAGGCAATATGAAAAGTGTCTTTTTGGCGGTGAACCATGGCCAGTGTTCGCCCATCTGGCGCGAGACTTGGGCGAGCGTTGTAATTACCGGTGAATGTTAGGCGTTCCGTGCGCTTGGTTGCAATATTTAATTTATATATTTGCGGTGTTCCACCCCGATCAGAGGTAAAAAGCAGGCTTTTTCCATCGGGCATCCAAGTCGGCTCTGTATCAATGGCGAAATGGCGGGTCAGGCGGGAGAATTTATTGCTCTGCAGATCCAGCAGGTAGATTTCCGGATTGCCATCTTTGGAGAGTACAAGCGCCATCTGGGTGCCATCGGGCGACCAGGATGGTGCGCCGTTGAGGCCGGTAAAGTTGGTCAGCTGCTGACGTGCTGCGGTTACCAGATTTTGGCGGAATATCGCTGGGCGACCGGTTTCAAACGACACATAAGCCAGTTCTTTGCCATTTCCCGACCAGGATGGCGACATAATCGGCTCAGCGGATTCCAGTACCAGCTTTTCTCTGGCGCCATCGGCATCGGCAACATTTAATCTGTAGGTGTATTTGTCGTTTTTACGAATCGCGGTGACATAGGCGAGCCTGGTGGAAAATGCACCGCGAATACCGGTGATTTCCTCATAGACTTTATCGCTGACCAAATGGGCAAGGTCACGCATCTGGTTAATGGAGCCACTGACCTTGTGGGTGAGTACAGTCTTTTGTGCGGTGACATTGAGCAGGCTAAATTCTAACTGGTAGCGACCGCCGCCCACTGAGCGCAGCTGTCCGGCAACCAGGTATTCGCTGCCGAGCATTCGCCAGTCTCTATAGTAAACATCCTGAGCTCGGCCGGGAAAGGCGAGCATATTGCGACGTTCAATGGTTTCAAACAGGCCGCTGCGCTGTAGATCGGATTCAACGATACGACTGATATCTTCACCGGTCTGGATACCGGTCTGATCAATGGGCGCTATGGCTATTCTGGTCGGCTTGTCATTACCTTGGGTGACGCGAATAACCAGCTCACTGTAACTGGCTGAAGAGAACAACAGCAAAAATAGCAGCGCGAATATTTTTTGACCCACAGATATCTCCATTTTTTAACCGTAAATTTACTTTCTACAAACGCTTTTACAAGCTCAGATTACAAGCTTGAGTTACAAGCGAAGATCTTCAGGGCTAAACGCCACATCGACCTGACGAAACCTTTTCTCAAACAGTGCCGGATCCATCGCCTGCAGTTCGACAAACTGTTCGGCCTTGAGGGCCGCCTGCTCTACCGAGCGATCAAATGCACTGTCGCCGCTGGACTTTAAGACCGTAACGCCGACAACTCGTCCGGTAGGTACCAGGCGGATACGTATTAATGTTTCCATACCCAGTCGCGCACTCGGCGGGCGACTCCAGTTCTCTGACAGGCGCTGCTGGATCAGCTGGCGGTAACTATTGGCCGCCTGTTCATCTTCACGAGCATTGACTAGCGCCTGTTCGGCGGCCAGTGCCTCGGCAAATTCTGATTCTTTGCGCTGACGCTCAGCCTCCTGTCGCTGCTGTTCTTGGCGCTCTTGCTCGGCCTTCTTTAAACGCTCTTCTTCGAGACGTTTCTTCTCTGCGGCTTTTTTCTGCGCGGCAACTTTTGCCAGGCGCTTTTTCTCTTCGCGTTTTTTCTTGGCTAAATCTACCCTGGGCTTTTTTGGCGGGGCTTTTGGTTTAGACTTTAATTTAGGGGCCGGCGTTTTTTTCTTTGGCGCCAATTCAACAAGCTTAGCCTCAATATATTGCGGCTGCATCATCACCCGCTCGGTCTCTGGCTGCCAGTTGACAAAAAGTGCGCCGACAAGCGCAATATGCAGCACAAGGCTTAGCAAAATCGCGACTGAGTAACTCAGGGAATTACGCATATTAATTCTGTGGCGGCTCCGTCACCAGCCCCACCGAAGGCGCACCCGCCAGCTGCAGCTCACTCATCAGATTGACCACAACACCGTAATCAACGCTACTGTCGCCCCACACCAGCACTGGTGTTTTCGGGGTCTGACGCAAAACCTTGGCCACACGATCTTTAATGATCGCCAGACTCTGGGCCTGATTTTCGCCTTTAACGTCAATCCAGTAACTGCCATCGGCTTTAATCGAGACAATAAAGGGTTCCTGATCTTTGGTATCCATCGGCGCTGAATTGGCATCCGGCAGTTCAACCTTAACGCCCTGCATTAATAGAGGTGCAGTAATCATAAACACCACCAGCAAGACCAGTGTTACATCGATATAGGGAACCACATTGATCTCGGCTACCAGTTTTCGCTTGGTTCTTTTACTCTTCACTTAGCAAAGCCTCAGTGGGCATGTACTTGACGGTGCAGAATACTGGAGAATTCTTCCGCAAAAGTTTCGTAATTACTATTAGTCATTTCCACGAGTGCCGCATAGCGGTTGTAGGCAATAACTGCTGGTATTGCAGCAAAAAGGCCCATTGCTGTGGCGATTAACGCTTCGGAAATGCCGGGGGCTACGGTCGCCAGAGTCGCCTGCTGCACCATGGCCAGACCACGGAAGGAGTTCATAATCCCCCACACTGTGCCGAACAGTCCAATATAGGGACTTACCGAGGCTACACTGGCCAAAAATGGCAGGCTGATATTAAGTTTTTCGTCCTCTCTCGACAGCGCCACGCGCATGGCGCGATCGGCACCTTCCATCACTGCATCTGGATCCGCTTTATTAGCCTGGGTAAGGCGATTAAACTCGCGGAATCCCGAGCGAAAAACATTCTCAATACCATCAGTGCCGCCCTGCTGTTTGGCTTTTTGGGTGAGCTCTGTATACAAACTAGCTAGATCGACACCAGACCAGAAGGCATCTTCAAATTCACGGAAGCCTCGCTGGGCACTGCGCAGGTAGAGT
>Ga0206125_10005784_pt1 | contig 10265 bp, 13 predicted proteins | sample Helgoland_Spring_4_FD_148598 | JGI IMG/M metagenome (GOLD analysis project Ga0206125, IMG submission 148598) | Pelagic subsurface seawater microbial communities from Kabeltonne, Helgoland, North Sea - Helgoland_Spring_Bloom_20160331_1 | ecosystem: Environmental > Aquatic > Marine > Epipelagic ...
TTCTAATTCTTCCAAATGCGTTAATGAATAACTATCAGACATGTGGGTTGGTTAAAATTTAATTCTAGTAACTATATAATCTACGACCATCATGGCCGCTTCTTCTATACTCATGGTATGGGTGGGTGCATCTAACTCAGGATTTGTTGGCGCTACAAATGGCGCGCTGATGCCTGTAAAGTTGCTGATTTCCCCAGCTCTTGCTTTAGCGTACAGACCCTTCACGTCACGCTGCTCACAAACTTCAAGAGGTGTACTTATAAAGACCTCTGAAAAGTCATCACCAGCCACTTCGCGCACATAGTCACGGTCTTTCTGGTAAGGACTGACAAAGGCACTGAGTACGACTAGCCCCGCATCTTTCATTAAAGCGCTTACATGCGCAATGCGGCGGATGTTTTCTTCTCGCGATGCAGCACTAAAGTCTAAATCACTATTTAGCCCAGTGCGCACATTATCACCATCGAGAATGTAGGTTCTAATCCCTCGTTGGTGCAATTCACGTTCTACCGCTGAAGCAACGGTGCTTTTTCCACTACCGCTTAAACCCGTGAACCACAGAACATGCCCTTTATGGCCGTTTTGACGCTCGCGGTCTTCCGCAGAAATCGCGTGCTGGTGTGGTATGATCTGTAACTTTTCAGCCATTCTTTCTTCTTGCTTCTCGATACTTTCGTACCCCATAAGCTATACGGTACCACATTTTTTCATGCAGAAAATATAGTATAGACTTTGTCAAGGTTTCAGCTCCACCGATCTGAAGGCTATGACTAGCATCTCCCCAAATCCACATGGATAAAATGATGGTATCTAACGTACCAATGATGCGCCAAGTGACGGTCTTATAAAGGTGCCTCTTATTTGAATCGGCGACAGATGATTTAAACCAAGCGCGTTCATGGAGGTAATACAAAACCAGCTTAGTAGTCACATCTGCAACTCCTATTTGTAGTCCCGCTTTCATATCGCCCGTAATTAACCAGGACAACAGCATTGTATCGGCTGTGCCGACAATTCTCCAAGAGATGGTTTTAGCAATATGTCGATTAATGAGCTTCATCTACCGTTGAATGATAAAGAACGGGTTGAGTAGATTTTCTTTATTGTAACGTAGCTCAGATTGTTCATCTCCTTGAGTCACCTTACATCTAGCGAAAGAGGCAACCGCATGGGCGGCTGCGGTATCCCATTCCATGGTCGGTCCAAAACGTGGGTAACAATGGGCACTTCCATCTGCCACCTTACATATTTTAAGTGAACTGCCGTAGGATGCCGCATTTACCTTTCCGTGCTCACGCTCTTTAGTATCTACAAATTCCTGCGTAGCCTCATTCATATGCGACTTAGATACAACAAGCGTATAGATATCCGGTAAAGATGCTGTGCTAAGATCTGCGGGGATTGCCTTTTCCACATCCTCAAGAGTCTGAACTTGAGTCATCTTAAAAGACCCTAAATTTTGTTCAGCAAAAAATAGCTCTTTGAGCACCGGTGCATATACGACTCCCATGACGGGTGATCCATTTTGAATCAACGCAATGTTTACTGTAAACTCTCCATTTTTTTTAATGAACTCCTTCGTACCGTCAATAGGGTCTATCATCCAAAAGCTGCTCCAAATAGACCGTTCTTCGAAAGGAATTTGAGCTCCCTCTTCAGATAGTAACGGTAGGCCGGAAGATGCAAGGGCCTCGCAAATAACGTGATGTGAAGCCTTGTCTGCCTTAGTGAGCGGAGAATCGTCTCCTTTAGTCTCTACGCCAAAATCATCCGACTCGTAAATCTTCATAATTTCATTACCCGCGTTGATTGCTGCTACTACAGCAAGTTTAAGATTGTCTGAGTACTTCATTATTGCATGTCACTTTTATGTCTTCTCTACCGTAATTGTCCGTAGTTAACTGGCCATATGCCTGCAACCGGGCAATCATTGTTCGTCTTGCTTTTCCCACACCAATAAACATGCTGCAGTCTTATCGCCAGGCATAGACTCTAAGATCTGGGCGTGTACTTTTTTACCGGTGAGCTTTTCAACCTTATTACTTAGCCCTCCTATGTAAGTAGCGTCTAATTGTTCCCCCACTAGAAGGGTATCAATGGTTTCGGATTCTACACCGCGGGCCAAATCGCCACATACCCAGACCTGTTTAAGACCCGGTAAGTTTTCTACTACGCGCTCTACTAGAGCATCAATGCCGGAGACCTTACGCACTATGGAGGTGAGATCAGAAGTAAGGGGATGGGCCAAATTGACCTGGTAGAGCTTGCGTCGGCCCTGAAGTTCAGAACTGAGTAATCCGGCCTCTTCGAGGCGGTTGAGTTCTACCCGTATGCTGTTGGTGTTTTCATCTAGCTCCTTGGAGAGTCCTTGGAGGTACCCGCTCAAATCTTGATTGAGAAAGAAGCGCAGTAAGAGCTTCAAGCGGGTTTTAGAAGTAATAAGAGGTCCTAGAAGGTCCAACGTATCTTTTGGGTTTTCACGGCTTCGCCGCTGTGAGTCCCATAGCAGATCGTCCTTAGAGGGTAGCTTTGGTTCACAGGTTCGGCTTAAGTACCTGCACCAACATATGTTGGATAGGGCACTCGAAGCATTGGTTTGGAGTTCAAAAGTAAGAAAGAAAAGTGCCGGTTTGTATTAACTATGAGTAAATTTTTTACTCATTATACACATTGTCTCGATTGAGCCTGCTTTTTTAAAGCGAAAGTAGATCGTTGTTCGAAAGCGACAAGGAGAGTTGAATGCCCAGTTCTTTGAGCTGAACGACAGCTTTGTGGTGAGTGCGGTCCAGTAAAATGGCCTCTTCCCCAGAAAATTGGCCAGAAGTGATGCGCACGTAATCTCCGGGCTTAATGTTAGAGATGTCGATGTCCTCATGATCGTATTCCCCAAGCCATTTTTGAATGGTATGGATTTCTTCTTCGCGAACTACCGCTGGACGGCGCAGCCAAAACAGGTAGCGCACCGTACCTGGAAAGGTGAACACCTCGTCTCTTATTTTCTCTTCTATTTTAATAAACAGGTAGCCTTTGAACAGCGGCTCTTCAACCACTTTTACGCGGTCGCTCCAATGGCAGCATACCTTTTGTAAAGGACAATACACAGTGTAGCCAGCGCCAGAAAGACGCTCGGCTACTTTTTTCTCATTCCTAGGTTTGGTATAAAGTACGTGCCAGTGCTGTTGAGAAGAAGCGTCCACAATTAGATGTATTACGCCTTATCGTCTTCTTGGTAATAGCCGTAACCATAGCCGTAACCATAGCCGTAACCATAGCCGTAACCATAGCCGTAACCATAGCCGTAACCATAGCCGTAACCATAGCCGTAACCATAGCCGTAACCATAGCCGTAACCTCGCTGTTGTCCCACGTCATTCAAAATGATAGAGATGTTTTTTACATTTCCTTTTTTGTACTGATCGTCAATAAAGCCTAAAAGCTCACTTTGCGAATAGTTGAAACGTGTGATGTAGAAGATAGAATCTATGAGCGGGGTGATTTGTAAGGCATCTGCAACAAGTCCTACCGGTGGCGTATCTAGAATGATGTAGTCATACAATGTACGTAGGTCAGAAAGAAGATTGGCAAAACGTTCCGTCTGAATAAGCTCAGAAGGGTTGGGTGGAACCACACCACCACTGATGATATCTAAGTTCTCGTAGGCTGTTTTTTGAATAATTTCATGCTGCTCGTTTTGACCAGCCAAAAAATTCGATAGACCTACGTCATTAGACAACCCAAAGTCATTGAAGATTTTCGGTTTACGAAGATCGACACCGACTAGACATACTTTCTCTGCGCCTAAGGATAAAACGGATGCGAGATTAATGGCAACGAAAGTTTTCCCTTCACCACCTATAGAGGAGGTAACGGCAAAAACTTGACCAGTCCCGTCATTCGGTTTTTCAGCGATGAACTTTAAGTTGGATCGAAGCGCACGAAAAGCCTCACTCACTGAAGATTTTGGCTTGCTTAATACCACTAGGTTACTGTCATACTTCGAGTGTGGTGCTATACCTGCCAGAGGTATATTCGTTACCTTTTCAATGTCTTGACGGCTGCGAACTTTTGTGTTCAGCGCGTTCATCAGTAAAATAAAACCTGCAGGTAAAATCAATCCTACCAATAGACCTATGAGGTAATTCAACGTTCGGTAAGGTCCTGTTGGTTTCTGACCGCGATCTACTGCCGGATCAATGATTTGTGTATCCGGTAAATTAGATGCTTGAAGGATACCTGCCTCAGCGCGTTTTTCGAGCAATAGTTCGTACTGTCCACCGCTAAGCTCATACTGACGCTGAATGTTAATCAACTGCTGCTCCGTTGCCGGTAAACGGCTAATTTTACTCTGCGCGGCAGATAGACGTTTGTTCAGATCTTCTACCACTAAGTTAGAAGAGCTTAATGCATTTTGTGTGGCATTGTAGAGTGCTTGTTTCGTATACTGGACTTCTTTCTCAAGCTCTATAACAGCAGGATTAGAACCTTCTAAACTGTAACGATAACGCTCAAGAGCCACACTGCTTTTCACTAGTTGTTCAGTCAGCTGTGCAACCAATGGATCATTAAAGGTACTTAACGTTGGTAGCGATAATCCAGAGTAGTTTTGTTTGTTCTGTAGGAACTCCATCACATATTTGTAGAAAGATCGTTGCAGATTAAGCGCTGCGCGCTCCTGTTCTAGCTCAATGAAATATTCTAACATCTGTTCAGATTCACTGCTCAAATCGATGATTAAGTTGTTGGAACGAAATTCTTTCAGCGCCGCCTCACTGTCGCGTAAAGCACTTTCAATCTGAATAATCTGTCCATCAATAAATTCTATGGTGTTTATTGCCATTAAATTTTTCTGACGCAACTCATAGTTTTGAAGCTCAGCAATACTCGTGTTTAAGAAATCCGCCATCTGTTCTTTCAACGGACCTTTTAAGGTCATCGATAATAAAGAACTCTGCTGTTTATCATTGCTTTCGGTAGAAAGGTTTTCCATTGCCCAATTCGCAATGTCATCGTAGGACTGAAATCTAAAGGCTGTGGTAGTTTGCGCCTGCTCCTCAACAAATCTTTGGAGATCGTCTCCTTTGATGATTTTAATCCTAAACAACGGGGACTCAATCCATTCACCGTAGGCAAAACTTGCAGTAATTTCTTCAAAAGCGTCCACTTGAGCTTTTTTATTAAACTCACCTGAACTGAAATTATAAACAGTTAATGGCTCTATTATTTTAAATTCGATATCAAAATCTTCTTCGCTAAAGTCAACCGACCATTCCGCTCCCAGCAACTGATCGTGCGCCTCGTCAAATACAACTGAAAAATGTTCGGGTTGATAGACTTCTCTACGATTAAGTCTTCCTTCATTAAAATACTTCACTCCCCAGCCTAAACTTCTTGCTACACGAGAGTTGTGCGCATAGCTCTTTAAAACGGCAGTGCGCGTATCCACGATGCCGGTTCCACCGAAACTAAGTCCTAAATCTAGAAGTCCGCCAGCAGATGCCAGCGGGTTATCTGTCTCTTCGACAGCAACAGTCGCTTTAATATCATATTTATCGGTGGTATAGCGATTTACTGTAAAGGCAATAGAGAGTCCTATAACCATCCCAGCTAATAGTATAGGCCACGATCCAATTAGTCCTGCAAGAGTTCTCAGTATATCCTTTAAGGTGATTTCATCTTCACCTTTTGGTTGTCCTTGGTATTGTGAAAGTTGATCAGACATGGCTTATCGTGTCAATGAAATGATAGAAAGAGTTAAGGCTAATGAAGTACTTAACGTACTCACAATAGTACCCAAGGTCTGTGCCCCGGTAATCCCTATACCCCATGACTTTTGCGGCAAGGGCTCGGCATAAAGCACATCATTCGGCTGTATAAAATAAAACGGGCTACTTATAATACTTTGGTCAAGTAGATTGATGGTATGAATTCTTGTTCCATCGGGATATTGTCTTATCAGTTTGATATCATCTCTACGCGCAACAGAATTTAAATCCCCGCTTAATGCAATAGCTTCAAAAATGGTAGCTTGGTTCTGCATAACCACTTGTTTACCTGGACGGTTAAACTCGCCAATGGCAGAAAATCTAATTCCACCCAACTTAACTTGTAAGTGATAATTATTGAAGAGCCCACCAACTTTGGTGTCTATAGTCGTTCGAGCTTGATCTAAAGTTTGACCGGCCACATTAACCTTTCCTACAAAGGGAATGTCTATTTCTCCATTTTCAGAAATACTATACCCCGTCATGTAATATAAATCCCCTCCCTTTTGAGCCGTCGCCTGAGCGACCTGCATGGTTGCCATTGAAGAAGCATTAAAAATTGCATTAACCTCGGGATTAAGCGAAGATATCTTTACATCCAGTATGTCGTTGATCTGAAGTTTATAGTCTTCTCGTTGATATGTGAAAACCTCACCTGAGGTTTGGAACTCTGCGTCGGCCTGCAGGTATATGAGGTCCTTTGAGGGCACACACGCACTAAGCAACCACCCTAAGGTAGCTACATATAAAACGGATTTAATAGACATAGACAGTGAGGTTGCTTTTTGAAGCAAGTTACAGATACTTAAGTTGGTTTGGTTGGTTGGTCGCATTGTTCTCATTAACAATGAGCCTGCAAGGTAACAAGAAATGTCTTTCGAATGGAGTGTAAATTAACGCCCACGACGGAGCCAGCTCTTTTTTTTCGGTAATGGAGCATTAGGCTGCTTATTGAGCTGCTGATAAATCTCTCCCCAACCTGGAAATCCACCGAAGTTTCGGTCGTCAATAAACAGATCCGCGTGGATCTTTCTGGAAACATCTGATGGGTGTGCCTCTTCCTCGGGGTAACTGCGGTTCACCGCATATGGAGGGACGCCATTTTCCTCCATAAACTGAATTGCATCCTTGAGTTTAGAACCATGACGGTACGTCCATAAGATGAGGCGGTGGCCGTCGTTTTGTAGCATCTTAAGGGTTTCTATTGCAAAAGGCTTGGCTTTCCCTACGCCCGGATATTTATCCTCTACAACGGTTCCGTCAAAATCAACTGCGATAAGTAGGCTTTTGCGCATGATCGGTAGCGTTATTTAACCCGTGAGTTGACCTCACGAACTAATCTGTCCAATTTATTCTGCGAAAGACTGTCAATCCCAGTCGCCTTGAAGCGTAACTTTTTAGACGGATGGTACGAGATCACGATTTCCTTTCCTTCAAATTCAACCTTAGTGACTTTATCTAAAGACAATGCAAATTCTTGCGAACGGCGCTTTTTCCAATTACTATAGAGATTAAACTTCTGGTAATAGATGACATTATCCTCTAAGTTCAATCGCCATCCAATATTCTGGGCCGCGCGAAGCAAGAGAAGCGCTCCTACAATAGCGAGTATGAAGAAGGGAGTATCCCACATCTGTAAATAATCTGCCTTAAAAGGAATGAGCGCTATGAGTCCTGGAATGAGTAATACAACGCCCAAAGGCTTCATCCAGCGTGGTTCTTTTGTAACTGCGATAAACTGACTCATTATTTATTAATTTGTCTCAAATTTTTGTCAAAGGTAAGCCGTCCGAGCCGAAACTTACGACTGGTGTTTCACTTGATTCTTAAATTTTTCAAGATCGTTGAATGGAACTTTTCTGCCCTGAATAAAATTGAGCGTGCTGGTTGGATGTTTGATCAATGTGAAAAATTGAGCGGGGGTTAATTTTCCGATACGTGTTCTTTTCTTTACCAACACGTCCAAATGATCATATATATCTATAATCTCGTCATTGGTGGCATCCCAAGAACCTCTTTTCTTTGCGGACCTATTAATAATTTCTTTTTGAACGCTGCACGGTTCTTTATAAAACCATTTCGCTAAGTGAAGCAATGGAACTAACATGAATAGGTTGATCGGTTGGTTGATGTCATCAAAAATATGACTTTTTTGAAGAACTAAAGAGGTCCTTAACTTTCCTTTAATTCACTAATTATTTAATTCGTTTTTTTATGTAAAATCGAGTCGTTTTGATGTGTTTTTGTATTTATTGATAACTATTGATATTTCGCCTTGTGAATTGAAAACTAGACTGTGAATAAACTAGCTGCATAAACAGTATTCATTTCATGTAACCTGATACCTTAGTATATAAGTATTACACTGAATGGAATTACTCGAAACCATCCAATTCTCCCTTTTACGTTTAGCTTCGGCGCTATGTGTTCCATTAGCGCTCTTTACTGTCATAACTACAGCAAGAAGGCCCGATATCTATGAGCGCTATGCATGGGGTATTTTTTCGTTGGGTTTACTGACTTTAACCTGGTTACTTAATGCCTATTTGAATCAAAATACTCGGCTTTTAGCTTTTGTATACCCATTGTTTTACGGATGGGTAGCATTAGCCGGTCCCGCATACTATTTTTCCTTAATAGGTCGGCGGCCTCTCAATCTGTCCTATACCCTGTTGCACTTAATACCCTCTATTTTAGTCTTTACAAGTGGCTTTATTGGCGTAATTAAGGGGCCTTTAGTTCATGATCAGCTAGAATTACTTTTCATGAGTTCCGAACGGATTAGCGCCCTAGCATGGAGCATGCTTGGTGATACTACATTATCCACAGTGCTACTACCTATTCACTTTGGGGCATATGCTTTTTCTGCCGTTTGGGCCACAAAAGACAAGAGGCAAGTCGTATTGACTATTCCTTTGTTTGTAATGACCCTCGTTTTCACGATACTCTATTTAAGCCCCGGTAATACGAAGTGGTTGGTTCATATTCCTGTTACCGTCATTGAATATTGGGCGTTCACATCTCTTGTATACTTGCTCTTAACGGATACACCTAAAGTTCAATATGACAGAAAGAACAAACTACGAATAGAGCCACTAGATTATGACGAAATCTCCCTATTCCTAGAAGACACAGAAGGGTGCGAAAAAATCTTTGCACAACCTAAAATTAATATCGATCGCATAGCGCACATCTCTAATATTGAAGCAAGCGATTGGAGAAATTACCTCAATGATGAAAACTTATCCTTTTCAGAGTTCAAAAAGAAACTTCGTATCCGGTATGCTATACGTCTAATAGCAGAGGGGTTTCTTGAGAAATTCACGATCGATTCGCTCACAGAAACGATTGGTTACTCAAGTCGCACAAGTTTTTATTCCGCGTACAAAGAAGTAACCGGTGAGAATTGGTCACGGGATAATTCCTAATCGACCTTAAACTTAGCGTTCATTTATTCCTGTTCTATCGTTCAATTTTTCAGTCAGGCTCGGCTCTCTCTGCCATATAAAGAATTGAACACCTCGACATCATTAAACATTGGTTATTCTAATCAATCTATGCACTTTTGATTAACCAAACTATGTAACTAAGATGCTTCGAATCAAGATTTTAAAAATCTTTATCCAAACCGACACGAACATGTCGCTCCAGAGAAAGATGTCAGAAGTAGAGACGGTAGATGAATCAACAAAACAGATCTACAATACAATTGTAAACATCGCAGACAAAATTAAGTTTAAGAACACCTTGTCTACAAAAGAGCATGTTTTAGCTGCACGCTACTTTAGAACCTTGAAAAATGAACTCTCTGGGAAAACTATACGCTATGGCTCAACCGCCAACGATAATAAAGATTGAGTGTTTAATTTATAAAATGAACAAATCTGATTTTTCGTTTATTGATTATCAGCGTTTTATATTCCTTTTTAAATTCCTTTCGAAAGTAAATTGAACACAAATTAGCACCATATTTACACCAACCAATAAGCGTAAGCTAGAGCATTGTGCTTTGAGAGGCCCCTCCTACGAGGGGTCTTTTTTTTTTGCTACGAAATTTCGAGAGCTAAAAAAATCCCCAGAGTGACACCCTGGGGATTTAGTAAACATATAATCGCTTCTTCTAAGGCAATTTATCTCCGATGTATTCCATCAAAGTGGGCCACGAATCGTTTTCTAGATACATTTCGTACTCTAATGCCAGTTCATGACCAAAGTAAGAGCCTACTGCAATGAGTGCTACTAGTGTAAACAGACCTACATAAGGGAAGCCGTCATACTTTCCTTCGTAATCTGTCAACGTGGCTCTGAAGTGCGTCGTACCGTCCTGATCCATATCGTACAAACCTCCAAAGTACTTCGACGTCCAGACCACCATAAAATTCAGGGCGATTCCTAGGAGCAAACTCATCACAAAGAGCAGCAACGCTTTTCCCAGAAGATTAAGTAACCAGCTAGTCATATTGCCGGACACTTCTTTAGCGCCGTTCTGCATAGATGCCTCCA
>Ga0206125_10005786_pt1 | contig 10263 bp, 9 predicted proteins | sample Helgoland_Spring_4_FD_148598 | JGI IMG/M metagenome (GOLD analysis project Ga0206125, IMG submission 148598) | Pelagic subsurface seawater microbial communities from Kabeltonne, Helgoland, North Sea - Helgoland_Spring_Bloom_20160331_1 | ecosystem: Environmental > Aquatic > Marine > Epipelagic ...
ACAATTTTATAAGACAATTATATAAGACGATTTTATAAGACAATTATGATTTTGATTTTTTAAATTTCTTTGGTTTCTGATTAAGAGCCCATGTTTTTAAATCTCCAGGTGTTGTAAATTGTTTCATAAAATCATTAATATTTTGTTTTCCTAATCCTACAAACTTAGGTTTCTTCATTTTATCTGTTTTATAAAATACATAGGGTCCAAATTTACCCTTTCTAATAGAAAGTTCATCATCTACTTCTTTGATGATAGATTTATTATGCGAAGCATTACCATCTTTTATAACCTGTATTACATCTTCAAGTGTGATTTCATCTTTTTGCAATGATTGAAGTGAAATATTTTTACCATTATATGTCGTGTACAATCCATATTTCCCACTTTTAAGAAATATTTCTTCGTCATTATAAGACCCTAAGACGTTTTTCGTATACTTATTTTCTTCTACAATCTCTTCGAGAGTATATTGACCTCGTTTTAATCTATCAACATCCAAATCTTTTTTAACAGATTTAAATACTACTTTATCATCCGATATATATTGCCTAATAACAGGGCCATATTTCCCTATAATATACGTATGTGTTTCATCTATCTTATATTCTTCCTTCGATCCTCCTATATTTGATTTACATTCTGTAATTTGTGCATCACAATCCCTACATAAATCATGCCATACTTTATTCCCCATCTTAATTTTATCTAATCCGTCTTCCATTGTTTTTGTGTAATCATAATTAAATAAATCTTCAAAATGTTTCATTAAGAATTCCATTACAATTTGTCCTGTTTCCTGAATTACTAACTTATTTTTTTCATTTCCGAACACTCTCATATTATCAACCTCTGTCAGTTCCTCACCTATAAGTTCAAAATCAATACAATGTATTTTTTTCCCGTCCACATTTTGTTTATTTACATATCCCCTTTCTTGAATTTTAGAAATTAGATTTGAATATGTTGATGGTCTACCAATACCACATTTTTCCAACATTTGAACCAACTTGGCTTCTGTATAATTTTTTTTCAAATCTTTCAACGTAACCTTACTTGTAATTTTATGATAATCCAAAACAGTATCTTTCTTTAAATTTTGAAGATAGTTAAATAGTTCTAAATCATCTTCATCCTTTTCCAGAATTTTCCATCCCTTGAAAATAACCCTTTCAATCATATATCGATACTTATTATTATCAGGAGCACTTATTTCAGCAGTAATAGATTCATATATGGCTTCCTCCATCATACTCTCAACTGTATTTTTCCAAATGAGATTATACAGTCTAATCTCCGATGAACCTATTTTACCCCCTTCTCGTATTTGAATTTTTTCTATTTTCGTAGGACGTATAGCCTCATGTGCTTCCTGTGCCATATCGTTTTGCTTCTTTGTTGTCTTCTTGGTAGATTTCTTGGTAGATTTCTTGGTAGATTTCTTGGTAGATTTATTTAATTTTTCATCTTTTTCGTTATTTGTAATCAAATTATCACAATATTTGCCTACAAAATTATCACCATATTTATTCTTAATAAACTTTTTACTTTTGTCAACAAATTCCTTACAATATGTTTTACTATCTGTTCTCATATATGTAATATAACCTCCTTCATATAGTGTTTGTGCTAGTCTCATTGTTTGTTTTGGTGAATAACCAAAATGATTTGACGCTTTTTGTTGAATAGTAGAAGTTGTAAAAGGCTCGGGGGGACTTTTTGTTACCCTACGGGGTGATGTAACGCTATATTTACCAACAAACTCGTGCGATTCTTCAAGAAAACCCACTACATCATCTTCTGTATTATAATTTTTATTTAATGTGAAATCTATTTTTTTATCTGTAAAATTACCGACAGTATTGTATACTTTTTTACCGGGATGTTCATTAATCAGTTTTTGCTGATCATATACAAGTCTAAGTGCAGGAATTTGACATCTACCGGCGCTTAATTTGGATCCTCTAGATATATGTTGCCACAAAACTGGACTAATTTTATATCCTACCATTAAATCTAACACTTGTCGTGCCAATTGAGCATTGACCGTATTCATATTAACAATAATTGGATTTTTCACGGCATTTTGTAGAGCGGTTTTTGTAATTTCATGAAATATAATCCTTTTTGTGGTTTCAACTGGTAATTTAAACAATTTACATATATGCCATGCAATAGCCTCTCCTTCCCTGTCATCATCTGTAGCCAAAATAACTTCATCTGCTTTGTTTATCCATTTTCTTAGATTACTAATATTTTGACTTTTAGATAGTGTTGGTTTAAACGTAACATGATAATTATTTTTAACATCTATACTTTTTAAACCATTTGCTATTTCACGTATATGTCCAAAACTAGCAAGACACTTATAATCACTTCCTAAAAAACCTTCTATTTTACCACATTTAGCAGGAGATTCCACAATTATTAATTTCATAAATATGTAAAATTAATAATTTAATGTTTTTAAAATCAATTTTACATATCTGATTGAGATTTTTTATAGTCTTTCCATGTTAATTTGCGAACAGGTCGACTAAATGATTTTTTTTTCCTCTTCCTATCTTTTTCTTCCATCTCCTCCTGAGACTTTATCGCACTATCAATATACAATTCTTTTAATAATTGACCAACTTTAACAGAACCTTCATGTTGATCTAAGTTACCATCTTCTATTTGGGATAAAGTATTTAAAAATTTATCTAATATTTGTAAATTTAACTGATTTTTTTTTAACTTCAAAAATAAATTTGAATAATTTTGAAATAGCCAACCACATTTAGCATCAATCATTTTATTCATCATATTTTTGTCTAACCTCGAATACTTATTTCTAATATTCATCATCGAAGTTACTTGTTCGCGTATCTTTTCACTATGTTTGAGATTTCTTATTTTAGTTGTATTGTCTTCAACACCCTCTTCTTTCATCATTTTATCAAAATTTAGACGAGTTTTTTCATCTATTTTAAAATCCATATATTAATTACCTTATTTATTTTTTATATTTATTTTTCAGTATACTATTTATTTTTTGTAATATTTATTTTTTGTAATATTTATTTATTGTAATATTTATTTATTGTATATATATATATATGCAATATAGAAGAAGAAGAAAACAAAGAGGTGGAGAGGTCCCTATAAAATTTAACCAACCTGAAATCAGTGAAACATCTGTGAGTAGTGCGATTAAAGGTTCTATACAAACACAAAAAGAAAATAATGCTGAAATGTCTGAAATGAATAAACAAGTTGGTGGTGGTGATGTAACTGTTCCTCAAATGGATCAAGCAGGAGAGAGTGGTAATAAATCTATTTCTAATGGAATTGCAAATATTTTAAAAGGATCAGCCGATAGTGAATATGATGGTGATATAGAAACAGATAGTTCCGCCAACAGTGATTACATAGGGGGAAGAAGAAAAACTCGACGACGTAAAAGAAAATGTTGTAAATGCACAAAAAAATGCAAATGTAGAAAGAACTTTTTAAAAAAAAGTTCTAAAAAAAGAAGAAAAATAAACAAAAGATCACGAAGAAAAATAAACAAAAGATCACGAAGAAAAATAAACAAAAGATCACGAAGAAAATTAAACAAAAGATCACGAAGAAAATTAAACAAAAGATCACGAAGAAAAATAAACAAAAGATCACGAAGAAAATTAAACAAAAGATCACGAAGAAAATTAAACAAAAGATCACAAAAAAAAGGAGCAGGATTATTTACAAAAAAAAATAAAATTATGATACATGGTATGTCTGAAGGTACAATCAAAAGATTATCAAATTCAGATACATCTTTCCCCGCAATAATAAGAGCGAAAACACACATAAAATCAGGAATAGATCCATTAAAAGCCCATCAGAAAGCATTTAATAATAAACATCTAAAAGTAAAAGATTTACAGGCACTTCCAAAATATTTGGAATGGGTGAAAACACAAAATGTGATTTCGCAATAAATATAAAATCCTCTTATCTTTTCAAAAAACAAAGAAAATAGCAAAAACAAAGAGAAATTACACAGAAGAAAATCATGCAGAAGAAGATAAATTTATATAATATATAATGGTAAAACAATTAGTAAATTCCTAATCTAATATTTGAACCAGTATCTGAACCAGTATCTGAACCAGTATCTGAACCAGTATCTGAACCAGTATCTGAACCAGTATCTGAACCAGTATATGTGTCACCGGTATTATATAAACCCTCTTCCATTTTTTCTTCGTTAGCATATGATCCATTATGTGTTCCATTATATGTTTCATTGGCGATTTCATCAGTTATTTCACCATTTATTTCACCAGTTATTTCACTATTTGTTCTTTCATATGTACTATTTTTATATGGCTTTACTGATTTAACTATATAAATTATATAAATTATAATTACCAATGCAATACTATTAATAACTACAAATAGTATTGCAGCAACTTGTGAATTATATACGTATATAAATCTAGAATACCATAAAATGGTTCCAGAAATAAATAGAAATAATACCCCTACATAATTAAACCATCTTGAAAATATTTTTAATTTGTAACAATAATCTTTATAATATGCATCAAAATTTAAATACTTCTTCCCTGAAGTATATATCTGATGTTTTAATGATATATTAAATCTTGTAATTCTGGATTGCACCTTTATAGAACAAATAAGAGCAATAAACGTACATAAAATAGATAATGATAAACTTAAACTATAAGCACATAAAATAAATTCTGTAATTTCAATCGGTAACACTCCTTCAACCAAAAGAGCAAAGCCACAACTAAATAAAAGTGTTTGCATAATAATATGTGTTTGATTTTTATGATTTATTTGTGCCCACATGTCCCTCGTCGCTTCACGTTTAGCAGCCATCAATGAATGTGAATATTGAATAGTATGATGGTCTTTATTTTGTTTCAAATTTTGTTTATTAAAATCTAAATTTTGCTTTAATTGGTCATTTGTATTAGAGTTTGATATATTTATAGACGAAGAATGTTGTAGATAACTTTGTGCTGCATTTATAACCCCCGCCGCGGTTGCTATCATTTTATATTTACTGTAAACTTATTAATATTATTTAATATTCAATTTTAAATTAAATCATCAAAAATAAAAATAACACTATATTTTATTATGAAGTTTGGAGATATTATACTAACTCTTATAATTATTATTATTTTTGGATTTTTATATTCATCATCAGCCATGACTGTTAAATTACAAGAAATTAAAAAGGATTGGCCCATATATAGATGTCAACCAATTGCTATGCCATTTGCAAGTTATTTTGGATCAGATCCACTTGAAAACTTCACATATTGTGTTGGCAATATTCAAAAGGATTTAATGGGATTCTTCCTTAGTCCTATTCAATATGTTTTAGGCATGATAACAGAATTAGGTGGTTCATTGCTTGAAAATATACAATTTATTAGAAAATTTTTAGATTATTTAAGAAATCAAGTGACAAATGTAATAGGTGATACATACGGCATGCTTGTTAATATTATTATTCAATTTCAAAAACTTATTATTAAAACAAAAGATTTAGTTATGAAATTAATGGGTATTATTATGACTTTCATGTATATGATTCAAGGTGCTGTATTAACAGGGCAAAGTATAAATAATGGACCAATTGGTAAAACATTAAGAACATTATGTTTCTCCCCCGAAACACCAGTAAAACTTATAGGAGGGATGACAGTATTAATGAAAGATGTTAAATTAGGAGATGTTTTAGAAAATGAAAGTGAAGTATTGGGATTATTACAATTAAAAGGAAACCAGATAAACCCTTATTATAGATTATGGTCTGATGACTTACAAGAATATATATATGTTACTGGAGAACATCACATTTTACCTGATATATATAATAATAATTATAATGCCAAATTTCTTAGAAATTATGTTAAAGTTATGAACTATTCTAAGGCAGAAAAAACCGATAAATTTGATAATGAATACACATGTTTAATCACTTCAGATCATCAAATTAAAATAGGAGAGCATATATTCTGGGACTGGGAAGATTAATTACCTATTAATTTATATGTCATATATATATGAATAATATTTATGACACATTTGGCGATTATTTTCATACAATATACAAAAAAACAACATATTTAGACAAATATGGAGGATCAGCTGTTATAACCGCACTATTATTATTTACATTTTTTATTATATTTTCATATTATTTCATTCAGGGTAATATTGTACCTATCCAACAAGATTGGGTAAATCAAAGATGTAAACCAAATATAATGCCTTTTGCTGGAATTATTAATGCTCCCCCTGGAACTTCCAAATTAGATTACACCAATGAAAATTTTATACAATGTACAACTAGCGTGTTATCAAAAATTGTTGAATACTTTACACAACCATTATACTACATGAGTGATCTTTTAACGCAATTTTTTGCTATTCTTATGGACACCGTTAATAAAGTTCGATTATTTTTATTAGTTTTACGTGATAAACTCAAAAAAATATTTGAATACATGATTGCAAGAGTTCTTAATATTATGATACCATTGCAACAAATGGTTATTAAAATGAAAGATTTATTAAACAAAATTAATGGAACAATGGTTGCAAGTTTAATGACGGTTTATGGTGCATATTTAACATTAAAATCTTTTGTAGGAGCATTCTTACAAATATGCATATTAGTTTTAATTGTTATTGCTGCGGTCGTCATTCTATTATGGATATTACCTTTTACATGGCCTGCTGCTGCATCCGGTACTGCATTTTTTATATTGGCTTCTGTACCGGTTATTTTAATAATCGTATCAATGGAAGAAATATTAAATGTTCATCCTAGTAAAAGTGTACCTGGAAAACCCGGATGTTTTGATAAATCTACACAAATTCAAACAAAAAAAGGAGTTTCAAAAATATCAAATCTAAGAGTGGGAGAGATATTAAAAGACGGATCTAAAATAGATGCTATTTTTAAAATAGATGCATCAACGCAAAATATGTACACAATAAATAGTATTATTGTATCAGGTTCCCATAAAATATTTCATAAAAATTTAGGATGGATTAGTGTTTGTGAACATCCAGATGCTGAATTAATTAATAATTACAAAGAACCTGTTATATACTGTTTAAACACAAATACGAAAAGAATTCATGTTAATAATATGATATTTATGGATTGGGATGAATTAACACCCACCGACATGATGAAACTCAAATTAAGAAATTATATCCCCATGAATAGTAATTTTGAATCTATCCATAAATATATGGAATGCGGATTATCAGGTAACACTATTATAGAAACTGTTTGTGGTGTTAAAGAAATCAAAAACATTAATCCTGGTGATAAATTATCCAATGGAAATAGTGTTATTGCCACGGTGGAGATTGATGCAAGCGATTTAGACAATATTAAAAAATATAAAGTTGGTAATAATGATATAATCGGAGGACCAAATTTATTTATGAAACATCAATATTTAGGAAATATAACAACATTGGGATTAAAAGGTAAACAAATTAAAATGAAATATTTATACAATTTAATTACCGATACAGGAACCTTTAGAATAAATAATATTTTGATGAAAGACTATAATAGCGGTATTGAGGATATTATAGATTTAAAAGATGAATTGTCAATGCTTTTTTAATTTTTATATATTAATAATGTATATAATGTTTATTAAAGTATTCGGAATGAAGTTACGGGTCGAATGTATTGTTATATGTGTTGCAATTGGTATGTTATTAGGTAGCCATTTATTATGTGGATGTGTAACAGACGAGGGTATGGATACAATAGGATCTACATTAGATTATGCTATGAATAAAAATGTTCATAATGATAAATATGAAAAACGTAGTGATATGAGAGAAGTTTCAGGTGGAAGTTTAAACCCATCTGTTCCTTTACCAGAAGGGCAATTATTTATGTACGCTAACAATGAATTCGATGGAAAATGCTGCAGTTTCTCCAATGTTAGCGGTGGAGGCGGATGTGCTTGTATTACAAAAGAACAATCTGACTATTTGAATTCTCGTGGTGGAAATAGAACAATGCCTACTGAATTTTAAGAGTATATTTAAGAGTATAATATTTAGTTAAAATATCTAGATATTATATACGAAAATGTTAAGACACAAATATACAAAAAAAAGATTGAAAAACAGCCGAAAAAAAAGAACTAGAAAACAGAGAGGTAGTGGTGGTAAATCATCAACATCAGCCGAACATCGTGCTTCGCAAAGAAGAATTGGCAACCGATTAAATAGATCTAGATTAAATCAATCATCAGATGATACTCTTTCACCGGAAGAAAAAAGAAATTTGGCACAATTTAAAGCATTGGAACTTGGAGAAAAATGCGACGCTGTTAATCATGTAAATGATGGCGGTAGTATTGATTGTCCCAAAACACGATCACTTGCTAAAAAAAAGACTATGAAATTTCATGAAGACAGAAATCCTGGATGTAAAGAATATGCTAATGATATGATGGTACAATATAATAAAACGTGTTATGGAGATAATACAAATACTGATAGAAAATGGGATAAAGCTGATAAAGCATGGCAAAATCCAAATTTTCCAAGATTTTATCAAGATCCCACGACAAGAGAATATATACAATCAACAGGTGAACAACAAAATTATAATAATTCAGAGAATATAATAAAATGTGAAAATATCAAATGTTCTACATGTATCGGAGAGAATTGTAAATGTGGAAGATTAGGAGTTGTTAAAGATGGTAATAAAGTTGGTTATAATGGATATGGTGTTAATGGTGATGAGGTTTGTCATAATAACTCTATAAAAACACAAGGAGAATTTTATAACTCACCCCCAGATACAGAGAATAAATTAATAGATAACCCTAATGAAAATAAACTACCGTCTAGTTGTAAAAAACCCACCAAAAAAATGATATGTAGATATTGTGAGGGTGAAGGTGTTACCGATCCTAAATGTAAATGTTGTGCAGGGACTGATATGGCTAAAGAAGCTATTGCTAAAGAGCAAAATCAACAACCATCTGAAACAAACTCTGAAAAAACTCTAACTAACAATACATGTTTTATATCCCAACCTGATCCCAATTCTGGTGTAAAATATTGGGTAGAAAGAAATCCAGACACAACATTTACCGGTAAAACTCAATGGGAGGAACCTCCATTAGAAGAACAATGCAATTCAGAAGTACCTTTGCAAAGGGTAGATTTAAATCAACCAATTATTGTTACTCAACCAGCACAACCTGATGTTTTAGCATTAGAAAATCAACAACCATCTGAAACAAACTCTGAAAAAACTCTAACTAACAATACATGTTTTATATCCCAACCTGATCCCAATTCTGGTGTAAAATATTGGGTAGAAAGAAATCCAGACACAACATTTACCGGTAAAACTCAATGGGAGGAACCTCTATTAGAAGAACAATGTAAAGATTTAAACCCAACGTGGGATGCAAGTAAAACGATAGGAAGTTGTAGAGAAATGGATTTACACCCAGGAACAGAATATTGGATTAACCCAACAGATGGTTCTATGAGTTTTGAACCTATTGATGGTGTTGAAAAACAAACAGTTACTGAAGAAACAGATTACTATTATAACACAGATGGAAAAACTACATTCGATCCTTCAGATGGTACTTGTGCGGAAACAACCGCGGAAACAAAAGAAAAAACAAAAGAAGATGAATTTATAAGTCTTTTCTTTACTTCACATTTTAATAAAATGCAAGAATTAGACAATGCTTCTGAAATAAAAGTAATCCAGTGGTTATCTAATGAATAATATTAAAATAAATAATATATTAAAATAAATTTAATATATTATAAAATGGGAAATCTATGTTTTATTGATAATATAACACATAAATCACAATTAATACAAAGCAAAAAATTGTGTGTAAAATGTAAAGATAAATTTATACCTAGTTATGGTGGATTTTCTGAAAGAACATCATGCAGAAACCACTTATACGATGATAATAATATATGTAAACATTGTAATAAGGAAAAAAACAACGGATCGTGGAATTGTTTTCATTCTGTACATTAAAATGATAATTCACAATTTTACAGTGTTAATTCACAATTTTACAGTGATAATTTGCAATTTTTACAATATTTTATCATTTGGCTCATTGTTTCACCATTTTTCATAGAATCAATATAATCTATTTCTATGTTATGATCGCAATTTTCATGTAAAAAATCTTTTATTTTTTTTAACTCTTCTGT
>Ga0206125_10005787_pt1 | contig 10260 bp, 4 predicted proteins | sample Helgoland_Spring_4_FD_148598 | JGI IMG/M metagenome (GOLD analysis project Ga0206125, IMG submission 148598) | Pelagic subsurface seawater microbial communities from Kabeltonne, Helgoland, North Sea - Helgoland_Spring_Bloom_20160331_1 | ecosystem: Environmental > Aquatic > Marine > Epipelagic ...
AGAGCACATACTGAAAACTGGCCGAGGGAAACATCTCATCGGTATGGTTGGTATCGCGATGCCATGGTCCCTGATATTTCCACAGTGCGATAAGCTCTTGCAGGCTGTCGGGAATTGTCGATGGATCGAGGTGATCTCGCCAGTACTGGTCTTGGCGACGATTCAAAATATAGTGAAGCTTGAGAAAGTCGATAATACGATCCCAACGATATAAGAACTTGTCGTTAAATCGCTTGGCCACTATATCCATCATCTCGCGATTGGCTGGGAGCTGTTCGGCAATCATATTGGAAGACAGCTCGACCAGAATCAGCGCTGAGGCTTCCAAAGGCTCAATAAATCCAGCGGACATGCCGATGGCGACACAATTCTTATGCCAGAACTCGGCGCGATGGCCGGGATCAAAATTAATTTTCCGCGGTTCCGCGTCTGCAGCTGCCTGGGCACCAGCGGTGCGCTCTATATAGCTGAGCAGTTCGGCAGTGGCATTCTCCTGGCTGTTATGGGCGCTGGAATAGACATGGCCGGTTCCGCGCCTCGAAGGCAGACCAATATCCCAGATCCAACCCGCTGTCTGAGCGGTGGATAATGTACAGGAGGCAATCGGATCATCGGAATTAATGTAGGGAACCTGTGCAGCCAGGGCTGTATCGTTAAACAGAAACTGTTTTTTACTGCGCAGCGGTACCCCGTAATGCTCTCCCAACAGCAGGGATCTGGAGCCACTGCAGTCGATAAACAGATCTCCTTCAATATCACCGCTGGAGTCTGTAGTAACTGATGCAATATCGCCATTTTCGGCGGAGTTCACTGCAGCTACATTGGCTTTTATGTGTTTTACCCCCAACTTCTCGACACAGTGTTTGCGTAAGAACTCGGCAAATTTGGCTGCATCCAGGTGATAACCGTAGTTAACCGTGCCTGCGTATTCCGGGGTTGAAATCTGTTTTGGTGCCCGCGAATCCGGAAACAGTACAGACTGATGTGAAACTGCCTGATCAAATCTGGGCCTGCCCTGCAATTCCTGCCAATGGGGTGCCAGATTGGTCTCGTTGTATCCCTGAGGTGCGGTGAAAGGATGGGTGTAGTTGTCGTTCTCACCTGTGGTCCAACCAGAAAATTCAGTGCCCTGCTTAAAGCTGGCCGTACACTCGCGAATAAAATCTGTTTCCGACAGGCCCATCTTGCTCAAGGTGGTGCGCATGGATGGCCAGGTGCCCTCGCCAACGCCGATGGTTTTAATATCCGGGGATTCGATTAGGGTTAGCTGAAACTGATTGTCCTGCTGATCGCCAGCTTTAGAAATAGCGTGCTCGGCAGCGATCACCCCAGCTGATAACCAGCCGGCAGTTCCCCCGCCCACAATAACAAGTCGACTTATTTTTTTACTCATTTGTATCAGCTATTATTTTTGGTTTTTTTAGATATTAGGGCTACTTCAACGCAGTCTTATATGGATTCTTTGAGCCTAGAATAGCGCGAAGATTCCATGGCTACAATCTTTTATCCGGGTTAAAACCTGCAGTTTGAGAGGTTGTGCATTTTCCCAAATTGCCGAAAGAAAGAAGCCGCTTAACAAGTTAAGCGGCTTCGGTTTTCATCTTACTTTTTACTTATTTTACTACATGTTACTTATTCAGGGTCAACTTAGAACTTAAAGCGAGCACCGAAGTTGTAACGTGCGCCACCCTGGTAAACACCCAGTACCTGGCTGTCGATGCGGCCGTAGTTTCTAGGTACTGACTCAGTGACGTTAAGGCCTTCAACAAATACGGTGAAGTTCTCATCGTACTCATAGCTGACATTAAAGTCCCACTGGCCATAGGCTCTAACATTAGTTGGGTTAGTAAATGTACCCTGTGGCTGACCAACACCGGCGAGGAAATCATCTCTCCAGTTGTAGGCAACTCGTGCCTGCAGGCCATCCTGGTCGTAGAAAGCGATAAAGTTGGCTGAGTCACTCAGGCCGTTAATCACAAACTGGGCACCAGAGGTAAAGGTGTTGTCGTAACTGATATTGGCATTGGCCATTGTGTAGTTAACGATCATGCCGTAACCAGTGTCAGCAAAGTTGTGCTGAATAGCGAATTCCCAACCATCTACTCGAGCGTCGTTCATGTTGACATCAGTTTTAACATCAACAGGTACCAGCGGATCGCCATCGACACCATTGATTGTCACTTGATCGCCATTCAGACTCCACTCTGGAGAAGGCGCACGGTTGTCTCTGATCCAGTCAAATACTTCAGCTTCTGTGGTTGCACCATCAGCTGCAGCATCAGTTACAGCCTGTAGCCAGAAATCACCCAGTGCTGGGTGTGGAAGGTTCCAACGCTCAGACTGACGCTCTTCACCAGCGGCAATAAAGTTCTCTACGTCTTTCTTAAAGTAACCGATAGAGACATAGCTCTCTTCGCCGTAGTACCACTCAGCAGAGAGGTCGAAGTTGGTTGCTTCAATTGGCTCAAGACCTGGGTTACCACCACTGGCTTCTGTACCGCCAGTGCCTTGAAGGCCTTTAAAGCTCAGGCCACCAAGCGTAGTTCCACCCTTAATCTGTGCGTAGTTTGGACGTGTAACTGTCTTGCTCACCGATGCACGCAGTACCATGTCGTCAGTTACCGAGATATCGAAATCAAGGTTTGGTAACAGCAGATCGTAGGCACCAACATCATCGACATTCTGTGGCTCTGTTGCGCTGATCATAAATTCGTTAGCAGCATTGGTCCAGGTAACACCTTCATACTTGGGAACAATACCCGCAGACGCTACATCGGTCTCTTCATAACGCAGGCCAGCACGAACATTGATCGGCATTGCGTTGTACTCTGTCGCGTGATTTACCTGGAAGAAAGCAACTTTAGTCTCTTCAGTGGTCTGTAGGTCTGAATCCCAAGGAACATTTTTACCCTGGATATCACAGTAAGCCGTACCACATTCACCAAAAGTGCCCTGCTGGTTTGGGTTTGGCGTATAGCGACCTGAAGCAATATTGGTTTCAGCAATATGGATAAGATCTTCAAGATTTGCCGTAAAGAACTCTACCTGCTGACGTTCGTCATCATAGTTTGCAACTTGATCAAACTGGTCGACAATAGATCGTCGATCCAAGACATCAACCAGGTCACCAGTGATATCAGTAATACCACCCCAGGTACCACTCTCAACCAGAGCGCCCACTGAGCGGTTGCTGACTTCATTCAACTCAATACCGAAGTCGATGGTGGTTGAATCAGACAGATCAAAAGTACCAGCGAATCGTGCTGCTTCAATCTGCATATCTGACTCGCCACTACCGAATTGGCTACCAGTGATAATCATATCTTCTTTAAGGAGTGGACGAGGCGAGCCATCTTCCAATGTACCCAGATCGACCTCAAGAACACCCATCTCACCGCCGAAGTGACCAGTGGTCTCGCGACGATTAAAGCTGGCCATAGTGATCGAGCCAGAACGAGGATCCATGCTTGCTCTTTTGGCTGTTGAATCATGGTAATCGAACTCAAGAACCAGGTTATCCATCGCCTGCCACTCAATGTTCAGACCAACTGAGTTAGCCTTGTTTCGATCTTTGTTATAACCAACACCGTTGGTGAAGTCAGTCGTGCCCTTTTCTTCTTCAGTGTAAAACAGGGGAGTAGAGTTACCATCAATAACGCTGTTCCAGCTTGAAGTACGATCTCTGTTACCACCGTTAAACCAGGAGGCCAAATCGTTGTAGCGACTCTCAACAATCATTGAGCTGTATACGTAATCAACCGTCGCAGTCACTGTTTCAGTTGGAGCCCACTGTACATTCAACATACCGTTAACACGGTCGGACTCAAAGTTCGACAGGCTGTAAGCCATGCTCTGAGGCTTGGAGAGCAATGTGCCCTCGGGAAGGTTTTCTATATTGAGGTGGCCTTCTTCACCAATTCTGCGCGTCCACTCTGAAGTGGTAGCAGGACCTGTGTTCCATCCGCCAACAGTGGCAGAAGCTTGACCGCCTTTACGATTCTGGGCAACACCACTCAATGAAACACCAACGGTGTCATTTAAGAAAGTGTTTGAGAAAATACCTGAGAATTCTGGAGTCAGCTCTTGATCACCAATAGTTACTGATGAATCGGCAACCAATTTAACGCCAACACTGCTCTTAAAGCCTGGATTCTCCAGAGGACGTGAAGTAATAATGTTGATCGAAGAACCGATACCACCGGTAGGAACGTTTGCCTGACCCGTTTTGTAAACTTCAACCGCAGAAATACCTTCAGAAGCTAGATCGGCAAAGTCAAAAGATCGGTTAGTACCGTTGTGAGTAGGTAGCTGGCGACCATTCAGGGTTACCAGGTTGTACTCAGGACCAAAACCACGAACAGTAACCTGACTACCTTCACCGTTTGAACGGCTGATAGATACACCAGTGATACGCTGCAGGGATTCTGCAAGGTTGGTATCTGGGAACTTACCCATGTCTTCAGCAGTAATAGCGTCAACAACACCTACTGAGTCTCTTTTGATTTCCATATTTGCCTTCAAACTTGCACGAAGACCACCTTCAACAACAACTTCCTGGATCGCGCCGTCGTTAGCGAAAGCAGGAGCACCAACGCTAACAAGCGCTAGAGCAATACTGCTAGAGAGAACATTTTTCTTCAAAAACATCGATTTATACCCCCAAGGTAAAAATTAATTATTATTCTGACTTTTCTTTTTACGCCCAAACGGCGGAATTTAAAGCCTTTCACTTCAGAGACTACCGCAGATAAACCATTAATCTCACTACTTTTGAGACTAATGGGGCATTTATGCGACGACTGGTGATTATTGGGCTGCATTGACTATAATAAGCGGGCAATCGGACGCAATGAAAACCTACAAGGACAGTTTAATGCCCCACCAAATAAGCCAACCACTCTGGCATCCAAGTGTTAAAAGCATCAACGCAAGTAATTTACTGAGCTTTTGTCTTAGAGCTTGTCGTAGCGGGCAAGATTATTAATCCGAATCACTGCCTGAACTTCATGGACATATTTTTCCCGCAATTCTGAATACTCGAGTAGATTTTCTGCCAGCTGATAACCGCTGGCAGCTTTATCTGTGCTGCGAAGGCTTGCGCGAGTGGCGCGAAGGTCAGCATAGGCTCTATGGGTATTAATATTGCGAATATAGGATTCGACTGACTCTGAGACCGTGGCAAATTTTGCGACCTCATGCTGGCTGCCAGAATTGCGCTGCAGCGGAACAAGGCCGCAACCTTTTTTATAACACCACTGACCAAAAAGGTTATTACCCTGCACAGCAAACCGCGAAGTCCCCCAGGCCGATTCAATCGCCGCCTGAGCCAGCGCCAGTGATGCCGGTACTGGATCAGCCCTCAACAGCAGTTGCTCGACAATCTGTAAATCACTGCGATTTTCTCTATCGACAAAATAATCTTCAGCTAACCCGTCGAGCTCTCTCTGCTGAAAAAAAGATAAATCATCAATGTTCTTTGCCAGCACCTCAAGTTGCTTTCGATCTTCTATTACAAGCTGATTGCTGTGCTTTACCAGCGGCAATATATAGTCAAAAAAAGCGCTCTTCTTTTCCTTCACCTGATTGTATTGGGAGAAATCTGGAAGAGGATTTCTGTCGATAATTGCCGCAAAAAATACCACGACACTTAAAATAAGAAAGCTTAAAACTCTTCGTTTGAATAACATAAAAACCCTGGGCTAAAAAAAACAGCCACATTGAAATGCAGCTGTTTTTTCGATCATCAGATTAACTTGGAATACTTAATCACTTAATCTTGAGTGTAGTAAATATTCTTAATATAGATCTTCTTATCTGCATCGCGAGTGGTGCTCAGTATTGAAAGAACACTGCCGACATCACTCAGGTTGCCACCATTGTGTAATTGACTCATAGGAATCTTGTAATCAATCCATCGGCTACCCAGTTTTCTGGATGTATTTGGACCAAAGTTAACAAAGTTATTAACCTGATTGTTATCTGCCCAGCGACCCGTCTGATAGCCAATCTGGAAGGAGACTTTGGAGTTACCGCGAATAGTGAGATTCAGATGACCCGACTTATACTTCGACAGGTTCTCGCCCTTTTTCGCTTGAATTTCAAATCCAGCACCCCAACCCCACTGCGCACCTTCTCGAGTGAGAATTGAAACAACACCTTTGGGTGACATCTCAATACCTACGGTGCCTTCCCAGGGGCTCAACTTGATTGGCGCACTTGGGTAGGTCATATCGTTGCTGGCCGTAGGCTTCATTTTTCTGTGCGCAATCACATAGCTACCGGCTTTGACCGGCTTACCGGTCTTCAGCGCTTCATTAACCGTGGTGATCTTGCGAACCGGCATGGTGCTCTTGAAGGGAGGATTAAGCACATCGTTTAACAGTGCAGCTTCGTCGCCACCGTAGCTTTTAACCAGCGGCTTGCCACCGCGAGTCAGACCGTCGAAACGACCTTCATCAAATAGTTCCCAGAGGGCGTACTTGGCTTCGTTGTTGAGTCTGACAAAACCAAAGTGGTTTTCTGAACCGCCCGGGTTGCTGGCGTGTTTCCACTGCTCATCAAAACCTTCAAAGTAAAACAGCGAGATACCAGCGGCATCGGTCCACTCACGCATAAACTTGTAAAACAGCGCACCTTTATACTCATCGGCCGCTTTTGAACCGCCGGCACCGTAGGAGATATTATCCATAGAGGCCCAACCGGTTTCACCGATATGAATAGGCTTTTTAACGCCGATGCTGTTGAGGTAATCGACAACGCCCTGATACTGCGACTGCGCATATTCCACCGCGCGCATCATGGTACCGGCCATCATCTCAGGTCTCGACAGCTGCTCTTCATGGGGAAGAACACCCCAGTAATCTTGGTTGTAGTATGAATCGTGGAAAGGATAGGTATGCGCCGAAATAAAATCGACTGCCTTAACCAGCTTTTCCAAATCTTTCGTGTGGTACTGCTTGCTCTTACCACCCCAGGATTCATAGTTATCCGAACTGGTGATCCAGACATCTCTGGATAGACGCTTTTTCTTCTTCAACCCTTGCAGGTGATTTACCCACTTGAGAATGGTCTTCGGGAGAACAAAGTAGCTGGTCGCCCACTTCACCATTGCTTCGTTACCGACGGCAATCGCCTTAACAATACCCGGATACTGATTAGCCAGCTCTACGGCTTTATTGATTTCAGCGGTGTTATTTTTAACATTGCCTTTGCTGTGATCGACGTTATCGCCCCAGGAGCCCTGAGCTTCAACCCAGGCACCGAGCATCACATACATCTCAAAATCTGGATCTTCCTTCTTAAGCCTGTCGATTGCCTGTAGCAGTCGCTCGGCCATCAGGAACTGCGAGGTGTTGTAAGTACGCAGTACTTTAACGCCCATGGCAGAGAGTATTTTCATATCTTCAGCAAGGTCGTCAACGCTTGGCTGATCGTCTCTGGAGATACCGCGATAGCCGCCATAGGACATCGCTGGATAGTTTGGGTTACCAAATATTTCGGCCGCCGATGGTCCGTTGTCCGCATTGGACTTGCTTAGTGCAGAGCCACTGGCGAACAGAAAACCAATAGAAAAAATAAGTACAAAAAACTTTGGGAATTTAATCACAGTTATAAATAACCTTTTCTTTGATGAATAAAGCTTGGTAAGTAAAGCTTAGAGGATAAATTTTATAATTATGGGGGGATTATATGGTTCACCCTCACTTTTATCAAAGTGATCATTAAATTCTGCCAATAGATTTACCAAATAAGCCTTTAATAGACGGAATATTCGAACAATGAACAGAATTATCGCCTTGTTCTCACCGAGTGAAAAACCCATAATCCCCAGCTCGAAAAAGGAACCCATCAATGAATCCCCGTAAAGTCGAGCTTATTAAACAAGCGCAAAACTATCAGTTAACTGTCGACGGGGAACCGTTCTATATCAAAGGCGCCGGACTTGATCTTGGCATTGATAATATAAAATCTCTTGCCAGCCACGGCGGCAATGCGTTTCGCACCTGGCGTGTCGAAAATGGTGAGCAGTCAGCACTTGAGATACTTGATGAAGCTCAGCAGCACGGCCTAATGGTCTGCATGGGCCTGGAAGTAGCCCGTGAACGACATGGCTTTGACTACGATGACAAAGAGGCGGTCGCGCAGCAGTTAGCTCTTATCAAGCAGGATATATTGGCGCTTAAAGATCATCCCGCACTGTTGATGTGGGGTATTGGCAATGAACTCAATCTGCGCCATACCAATCCAAAAGTCTGGGATGCGGTTAATGATCTATCGAAGATGATTCATCAGCTCGACCCCAATCACCCGACCACCACTATGCTCGCCGGCGCTGAACCTGAAGATATTGTGCTGGTAGCCAAGCGCTGCACGGATGTCGATCTGCTGTCATTTCAAATCTACGGTGAGATCGATCAGTTGCCGCGCTTTCTTGAGGAAAGTAAATTTAAGGGTGCTTACACGGTCTCGGAATGGGGCGCTACTGGTCACTGGGAGTCACCGCTTACCGATTGGAAAAGACCAGTCGAGGCTAATAGCAGTGAAAAGGCCGAGTCTTATAAACAGCGTTACCTTAACTATATCGCCGCAGATACCGCCCAGTGTATTGGCTCTTTTGTATTTTTGTGGGGACAAAAACAGGAGCGTACGCCTACCTGGTATGGGGTGTTTCTGGAAAATGGTCTGCCCATGGGTGCGGCTCAGGTTATGCAACAAGTATGGACTGGCGAGTCGGTTAAACATTTGGCGCCGGTGGTTTCTGCACTGACTATTGAGGGTTTAAGCGCTGCTGATAGCGTTCACCTTAAGCAGGATAAGTTCTACAGCGCTGAGGTTTCTGTCGATCAGCAGGCTGATCAGGCACTGACTTATCGCTGGGAAATTATGCGCGAGGTCGATAAGGATGTGGAGAGTGATGGCGGTGATTTTGAGCCCACACCAGAGGTCGTCTGGCATCAGTCGGATGCGCAGACTTCTAACAAGATTCAGTTTAAGGCGCCAGAGGCTGGAGAATATCGACTCTATGCCTATGTCGAAGATAAGCAAGACGGTGCTGCTACCGCGAACATTCCGATTTTGGTGGAATCATTGGTGGCGACCAAAGCAAGCCGACTCAAAAGTTAAGACTCGCCGCGCTTTATACTGGCATACTAGCGCATAGAATTCGGTGATCACTCCATTCATCGACCAAATGCACTAGCTTCATCGCAAACTGGTATGTTTGGACTACTGATCCTGTTATGTTTTTTGGGTCTTTTATCAAAGGAAATCTGGGCCTGTCACTATTCGCCCAAAGACCTCTGAGGAGTACCCGGCTAGGGGGCTGGGTAAGATGTTAAAACTAATAATAACTGCGGAAAAAACAAATTATGGCTAACAATAATTTACAAGATGCCACGCTAAACAAAATCCCGTTCAATCAGAAAGTTGCTTTTGGTGTTGGCATGCTCGCCAACCAGATGTTCCCTGCGGCTCTGGGTATCTTTATGGTTATCCTAGTACAGAGTCTGGGCATGAGCCCTGTTCTCTGGGGTCTGATTTTCTTTATCCCCAAGCTGGTCGATGCGATCACTGATCCACTGATGGGCTTTATCTCTGACCGCACTGTGTCGCGCTGGGGCAAACGTCGCCCGTACGTGTTTATCGGTGCGATTATCTCGGGACTGTCGTACATGATGATGTGGCAGCTTTCCGCAGAAAACACCGAGATGTATAACTTCTGGTACTTCCTTGGCTGGTCGTGCATCTTCTTTATCGGTATGACTGTTTTCAGCGTTCCCTATGTTGCTATGGGTTATGAAATGAGCAGTGACTTCCATGAGCGTACACGCCTGATGGCTGTCTCTCAGTGGATCGGTCAGTGGGCCTGGGTGATCGCGCCCTGGTTCTGGGTTGTGCTCTATGATCCCGATTGGTTTGCTTCGGCGACTGAGGGTGCAAGATACCTGTCTATCTGGGTCGGCGGCGTGTGTATGATTCTGGCACTGGTTCCTGCTTTCTTCTGTACTTACACCAATACTGAGGCGTCGGATCAACAGCAGGCTACTGAACAGAAGACTTTTAAAGAGACGATGGGTGAATTTGTTCAGGGTATTGTGATTACTCTGCGTAATAAGCCTTTCCAGAAAATCTGCCTGGCGACGTTCCTGATCTTTAATGCCTTTAATATGGTGGCGGGCTTCTCTTGGTTTATTATCGTTTACTACATGAACGGCGGTGATCCTGGACAGGCTTGGTGGTGGCCTACTCTGTTTGGCTGCA
>Ga0206125_10005789_pt1 | contig 10259 bp, 7 predicted proteins | sample Helgoland_Spring_4_FD_148598 | JGI IMG/M metagenome (GOLD analysis project Ga0206125, IMG submission 148598) | Pelagic subsurface seawater microbial communities from Kabeltonne, Helgoland, North Sea - Helgoland_Spring_Bloom_20160331_1 | ecosystem: Environmental > Aquatic > Marine > Epipelagic ...
CCAAAGCTGTGGAGCCTGTGAAACTTAAAGCAAATTAAACTTTTTGAGATGTCGGTCAACCTGTTTTATTTTAAAGTCGCGGAACGCCGAAGATATAGCGTTTTTTGATTCTAGAAAAGCATTGTACGATAAATGATGGGACATATAAAATCCCAAATATTTTCTTTTACATGGTATTTCTACACTATTCGTAAATAAAATGCCGTTGTTTGTATTGTCCATGATGACAACCATTGTGACGTTGATGTGGTCGGTTCAATTGTTTATTCCGATGCCGTTGACGGGTATCACTATATTTTTGAATCTGTGGTTTATGTTAATGTGGTCATTACTAGCGTACGTTTATGTTCGGACAACGCTTAGGAAACAACAGAGCGAATTGCGAACATTATTAGGTTTGACATGGGCTTGTAACCGATAGTCGCACTCTAAATGTGATGCTAAATAGGCCGTGTATTGTTTGACCACATATTGAAGACTTTGTATTTTTAGAGTATTTAATAGAACATCCGAATATAAATGTCGACAAATTACCACCAATTTATACACCCGTCGTCTACGTCTTCGCTTCACTCGTTTCTGACCGCTGAGCCACATAAATCGAAGGAGACCAACATGTTGCACGATTCATTCGCAACAAAGTTTTTTTCTCCATCCGAACCCACTAAAGAAGGAAGGAATTTCCTATTTGATGCCGCCGAACCTAAAAAAAAATCAAAAGGGCCCATAGTATATCCAATGCACCAATTGGCCGTCAATACCAACTTTCTAAGTGACCAGTATCCAGGTTTATACGATACGATTGAAGTATCGGAAGAGGAGGCAAAATTATTGGCCGATTTGGAACAAAATATGGACTTTTGTGTGTTAAAAGCACGCATGGACAATGCCGATATTCGTAATGAAAATACGTCCATCGCTGCGGAACAAAAATCAAGTGACCGCCAGGGTGACGACGACAAAGAAAAGGGCGATTTATGTGGGGCTCGAGGAGATATATCGAACAGAAATAGAAATAAATTTGCGCGCGAGAAAGCAAAACATACTAACTGGATAGACTTTCCTATGGCAAATTTGAACGACGAATTTGGGCCACATTGGTCAAGAGAAGATGAAACATGCCAATCAAATTCGTTCACATACAAAGACCCGTCTCATTTTAGCCTGAATAATGTGCGATTTTCGTATCGACGTTTCAAAGAAATCATGGATAGAGAAGACAATAAAAGTTCCGATACTTATAAACGCGCATTTTTCCATGTTATTTACCCCGGCGAAGATTGGAAAGCGTTTAAGAAAAAACCCAAGGATGAACAATATGAAATGTATGGCCAAGCGGCCTACAGTAGTTTCAGAATGCGCAAAAAATTCATTGAACAATATGAACGTGACCAAGATGACAATGATCCCCTATTGGATATTGTCTTTTCGGCCCCCACCCCTCCCTCTGATATTGCCGTTGAATTTGAACAAATAGTCATCGCAAATAGATTTGGCGATGACTCAGTCACAGAAACACTACAATTTGATACACGATTGTTACACAATGAAAATCGCAAAGATTTCCGTGAATTGGAAGTACCGCCCATACTCATGGGCACCATATTACGCAAAGGGACGGCCGATTTTCATTGTGTCTATTTCGAAGATAAAAATGCCATGGGACAGCTAGACAAATGGGCCACTATTCTTATTGTAAGACCTGGCGAAATCGACGAGTACGTACGAAGATATACTTCAGAACATACTTATTTTATTCAGTTGCCTGTCCGAAAAGCGGGCGCCGATGAAAAATCACAGGGTTATTCTGCCGGCGATTCAAAATACTATTGTTGGCGCGTCGCCGACTGGTTACATGAACATTGGGCCCAGGGATTGTCTGCTCAAAAAAAGAGACGCTACTACGCACAAAAAAGGCGTTGTATTATCATGGACGACCAAATGAACCCATTTGTACACCAGGCGCCACGGTTTACTCCAGGATATAAAATCCCTAAACATTATGCATTTCGAGCGTCCATAAAAGATAAGGTGGGTGTTTCTATGATAGACAGGCCGAACATACGTTTTATTATTCCACACGCCGCGGCTTTTATGTACGCGAACAATGTGGCTAATATTACACAGGCGGGTCTTATTTGTATGAATAGCAAAGAAGCGGACATTCACGATTCGCCCCTTTGTAATCGTCCCTTTGCAAACGCAGTTTGGTTTATTAATATTGACGTGATGTCAAAAAAATTAGCTAAAAAGCCATTTCTACAGTCTGCCCTACAACCCGCGTACCAAGCCGCTGAAGACACGTTGATGCGCGCCGTCTGTACTGATAGAAATATAAGAATGGTAGTCTGTTCAACGGTACGATGGCGAAAACAACAAGCGGGCGGCGGCACGTGTGGGCGGGCCTGTGTAAAAGAGACGTCCCCAAACCCGTACAGACCCGTTATTAAATACAGAGACCTTGCAAAAATGTACACGTTTTCTGACGCAAAAGGTATTACAATGATGCGCACGTCAAAAATAAATAAAACAGCAAGAATAGTGCGTGATTGCGCCCCGCTCGAATTATACGCCCTCGATAGCAAACGTATTACATTTAGAACACGCTCAATCATGATGAACCATCGCGTGTGGATACGTTACAAAGGATTACTTTACAAAACCACAGTTGAAAAAAAAGCGCAAGTATCCTGGAACAAGGGAGAAACGTACGAACAGATTAATTTTTCCAATGCGTATACGCCTCGTCATATTATTTCAGTATTTATCTTTAAAATGATGAATCTCATCGATGGTGTCGGTAAATCAGGTAAATCGTCTGATTCTGATTCGGACTCTGATTCAGATGATGATTCGGACTCTGATTCGGACTCAGAGATGAATGTAGGAACGCGGGTAATATTCAAAAACCCCATTGGGCCTAACTTTTCTTTAAAAGATAAACAAGGTGAAATCGTCGAGTTTACAAAAACAAAAAAACGAGCCACTGTCGAATGGGATGGTGGTGTGAGCAGTAAACATAATACGTCGTCATTAGGGCCAGTGTTGGGCGGTGAACAAAAGTCGTCAGACAGTGGACAACAGTCGTCAGACAGTGAACAAAAGTCGTCAGACAGTGGACAACAGTCGTCGGTCATCCGATATCCATTTGACGATTGTATTGAAGGCCACGTGTACAGAGACCAAGATGGCGACTATATTTATTATTTGGAAGATGGAGACGTGGATGAAGATGGATACGTGGATGTATATGGCCCTGACAATCTTCCTAGAGATAATACTATATTTGATACATTGTCTGAATTTGCCGAGTGGAACAAAGATGCGGTGCTTCGGGATGTTGGAGAATATGCAGAGCAAGATGTGTATCATGCGCCAATATTAGAAGACCGCGTATCTATTTTATGGAAAAATCAACAATGGTACAATGGCACAATTACAAAAATAACAAAAAGTCATTACACCGTCACTTATGATGACAAACAAATTGTAAAACATACGAAGAATGCTCTTTCGAAAATGGAATTTAAAAGAACATGGAAATGGATTATATAAAATTAAATATCGTCCGAGTATACAATTTCAAAAAATTTGGACGGCCAAATATCGCCTCCAGACCTTATGTATGTATCGTATGCCGATGTCTCCCCCATCGTTCGGCGCCATCGACCGTCTTTAAAAACAAACATGTTTCTCCATCTGAACCCACTAAAGAAGGCGAGGCAATGAATACGAAGCAGACCAACCTCCAAGCAGGTGTTGAACAATGTATAGATTCAAGCGTAAGACATACTAAAATTGTAAAACAATTTTTATTCGCAGAACCTCGTATAGATAGTGTATCCGCTCTTGTTTCCGAATTACAAGAGCGGCGCCGCCGCTGGGTGGTCGAAAAGCTACGGTACAACAGCGTAGAGGGAAATCGGTCTATTACACATTTGACGATACCGGCAAAACGGGCAAATTGACGATACCGGCAAAACGGGCAAACTAAAGTTATAAAATTATATTATTTATATCCCTGTGTATGTACACAACCCGTCAAAGACCTCTCCAAAGGGCGGTTTTTACATACCGATATTTGCGATGAAATTAAACGCGGTGCCTATGTTATTTTAGAAGACGATGGCGCTTTGTACAAAGAAAAGTTGTCCCATGGTAGAAAGCGACTTTGGTCGGAACATGTCTCTAAAGATACTGTATACGACGTTCAGGGTACCACGGGTACTGTCTTGATAGGCACTACTCCGGGAGGCCATACATGGCTACAATGGGAACGGTCGGCGTGTTGCAGCTGCGGACATTTCGAGTCGCGGAGTGCCAACTTTTAACGGTTTGAAAAATGTCACCTATAAATAGCCGCGGTAGCAACTATTGAACATGTTTATACAGCATGCCTTGGTCACAGATAAACATAGACTTATACCCACAGAAGCGAGAAAATCGCGCCCACGCAATCGTTTTTTTACCATTAAAAACATCAAAGTCATGGGTGATATCATACAGAGACAAGATGAATCTTTGTTAGATATTGTGGGTGATTATGTGAGAAATCCTGCTGCCATTGTCAAAGCTCTACAATCTTCTCAGGAGCCGGCATTATTTTACGGTACCAAAGGCAAATGGTGTGCATATGTTTCAGGACGATATGTCACGTCCAATTATAAGCACGTAGAAATTAACGGCCTTGCTCAGTATTTAAAAGAAAACGCAGATGATTGGGAATTACAAAAAGAATTTTGGAGCAATCTTCCTACAAGGAGCAGCGATTCGCTCATCGCCCTATTGATTACCACGAGATCCGCAGAAATAATGCGTTTGACAGACAACATTCGAACAGCGGAAGAAACAAACGCGCGTCTCGAAGAGGAAGAACTGCGACGTGAAGCAGACAGTGCACAACTAGACCGTATTGAAGATGAGACTATAAAAGAACAAATAATTTGGGCAGTAGAAACAGTTGAATTACAGGGCCAAGCACCCATTGGCTTTTTCGTAGACCACTATTTAACGAATCCACACAAATTGGACGAATTCTCAGTGAATGATTTACTCGAACATCCAGAATACTGGACAATCGTTTGGCCGTACGTACCCACATTCACCACGCTATCGGAAGAAGAAATACATGACATGGGACAGTTAACGTCCCTATCAACAAAAGAAATTATGTCACAGGGAAAGATTTCAGGCAAAGAGGGCAAAGATGGTCTCACATTTATTGTAACTGCAAACAGTGGTGCACAATACGCCGTCAAAACGTACCATTCCGACCGGTCTGTCAGAATGATTGAAATGGAGGCATACTTGCAAGAAAAGGCTGCCACCGAAGGTGTGTGTCCAAAAATATATGGCATTAATCGTAAAGAAAAATATATTATCATGGAAAAAATGAAAGAAACCATCGTGGACTATGTAGATAATATTGGTGAAGATGGGAAGCGCGTTACAGTTCTGCTTTCGGATGACAACCAAGACCGTCTTATTGAAATTATGTACGGGTTGGATAGAGCTGGTGTCATACATAATGATGGCAATCCACTTAATTTCATGTTAAATATGCACGACCAACTCATGGTCATAGACTTTGGATTTTCAAGTTTAATTGACAAAGCTATGCTTAAAAAGCGCGGTCCACACCCAAATATAAATTTAACTTTGTGGGATGTTAATCGTCAACTAGGACATTATAGAATCGAATCACACAAATTAAAACAAACAGTGGATGATTATATGAAAGCATGGAAGGAAGCCAACCGTCAATGAACACATATTTAGTTACATAGAAATACAATCTTTTATAATCGCATTCCAAATAATCGCGGATGTCGTTTCCAAGGCATACCCGTTTTCCACTGGTAATAATGGTCGAGTTCTCCCCAATCCGTCGTTTCCTTCAATCCAAAACGCTTCATTGGTTGCTCCAATATACCCGGATGCACCTGTAATTTGAACAGTAAATATTTACTTTTCTTGTTGTATTCTGTTTCACAATTCGTTGTGATTAGTTCCCTTAAAATATTTGCACATTCTTCTGGTGTGTGGCGCGCATCAAACAACTTACCATGCGTTTCCTCCACACATTCGCGGACAGCCGTCTCCACTTCGTTGGTATCATCTTTATCTGTTTTGCCACCGATATCTTCGAAACGTCCCTTGATTTTGCGAAACAAACGAAGAACACGGTGGCCTTGCACCGTATAAATCAAGATTCCAGCTGCACGTACAGGGTTATTTTTATACTGGAACGTAGGTCGGTCGGACATTTTTTTTTTTGGGGTCTCTCTGTTACTACTGATCCTCTCGGAATCCTCCGGTTCCAGTCGTTGAATCCATACCACTGAAGTTTGACTAAAGATTTGTATAATTCGTGTAGATACCATATATAAACTTGCTTTCTGGAAACAGAATGAATAAACAAAGGCTTACGTCCCAGTGTCTTCAACATCCTTTGACAATGGAAATCCGAAGTCCAACTAAATTTGTGGTTAGTGGTAAGACATACACGTTGAAAAAAATCATCGCGAGCGGAGAATTTGGTATCACACTCTCCGCCATATGTAAACAGAACAAAATTGCAGTCAAAGCGATACTACCTACCCTAGAAAAACCCTATCAAGTTCAAGAAATAGAAAATCAATACTATCTAGATTGTATGTTTGACGAGTTAAGAACACTGGAGTCAGCTGCACGATTTCCAAACACATATTTCCTTGCCAAGTACGAGGACAGTCACGACGACTATCTTCAACTCATGTATGACCACGATATCACAGATACTCCAGTCATAGGCATGGAATATCTACAAGATAATCTTGCTCATACTTTATTACGGCTATACGAAGCGGGTAATACGACGGAGATTGCGAAATTGGCGAAAGATGCTCTGTTCGCAGTTGCTACAACACTCAAAGAAGTAAATCGTCAACTATCGTTTGTACATGGTGATTTACACGTTGGTAATATAATGCATCAAAATGGAACGTTTTATATCATCGATTTTGGAGCCACTCGTCTTGCTAATGGTCGTCAATTAGCACTCGAACCAGGTGGGTACTACTCCAAGGAGATTGGTTCGAGTGGTCTTGATTTATTAATGTTGTCTTTGTCTCTCGCCGATTGGTGCGACACTCCGTTACCAAATCTTCTTGAAATGTGGTATCCATTATGGAAGTTTTATAAAACAAGTCCTGTAGGTCGCTACGACGATTTTCACGCACATCAAAACTCGTACACGGCACACGGTATGTCTGATATTAATATAGTAGTTGACCATCCGTACGAGAACTTTTTGAATCCATTGGGTCCTTGTTTTTTAGGAACTGGTTACAAAACAGAGTGTGAATGGCCATTGGGAGATCAAGTTGATGACGATCCCACTCGTATCGAGACGTGGCATTACTATGGTTATGGGGCGGGTGATAATGATCCTAATGTAGAACCTATATTCGAACCGAGTGTTTTTCTGAGTGGTTCACCAGAGGAGGACGAGGAGTTCATGCAGGTGTTTTCATCCCTAGGGTCAGAGCCAGGGTTATTGAGAAATGTTGTTTCAGCGATCGCTGGTTTTTTCACATTTAATGAACAACCGCAATTTCACACATATGTGTGCAATATAAATACTAACAAAATTTGACAGTATATAAAAACGTCTTTTTGTCATGTCCTCCACACTATTGATGCACATCGCGTCAATATGTGCTAACACCACTTTTTTATCATCTCGCAATGCTAAAATGACACATGTTTTGGCATGCATTGAGCCAACAAAACGATTGCCGGTGGCAAACATAATTGCCGGTGGCAAACATAGATTCATGCTGATAGACTGGTATAAAAGATTCCATTTGTAATCGAAATACTACGCTTTAAATATGCCGTTTAAAATGTTAATGGTTTACCAGCTCCGCGAAATCTCTTCGTCAAAGTGTTGTCCGACGATGCTTTCTTCGCGTTCACAAACGTACGATACACAGCACTCTGACGAACTTCCCTCAATGTGCTTTCCGCGACTTCCTCCTCTCTTGCCATCCGATTCCAACGTTCAATTTGTCTCCTGTTCATGACTTCAATGTACTCAGGTACCTTCCTACATATTGTACATTCGTTATGTTTGTAATTTGGGTTATTCGGGAACTTGGCCGTTTGAAACCATGTCTGTAGTGTGGACGCTTCGCACGGATGCTTGCACGGTAACAAACGCACAGGACAACTCATTTTCTCCAATGTAAAGTCATCCTCTTTCTCTAAGTGGAGTCCTGGAAACATGTCTTCGGGAAAAGCGCTGCGAACAAATTGTTCGGGCGTGAGCTTATTGAGTTGGTCTTCTTGGACTTTTTTGGTGTCTTCTTCAAGGCTTTTACGGTACTCTTCCTCACTGCCCATCGCCTCCTCACTATGATTCAACAACTGTCGCACAATCTCCTCACGACCCTCTGTACACGCGCTCGAAAACGGGGTTCGTCCGTCATTGGTGGTAGGATTGGCGTTGATGTCAGGCAGAGCGAGGAGCTGCGTCACAATCTGTGTGTGTCCCCGTTTACAAGCCCACCAGAGAGGCGTGCGTCCATCGGTGGCGACTTGATTGACGTCAATGCCAGGCAGAGCAAGGAGCTGCGTCACAATTTGGTCACGACCTTCTGCACAAGCCCACCAGAGAGGCGCTGTGGCACCCTCAAACATGTTACGCATCTTCGTCACCTTGGACGTGTCGAACGTCAGCGGCTGATTGAACGACGTGGCTTCATAAAACATGCCATTCATGTTCGTCACCTTGGACGTGTCGAACGTCAGCGGCTGATTGAACGCTGTGGCATCACCAAACATGTAAGCCATGTCCTCCACTTCCCAGGTGTCGAACGTCAGTGGCTGATTGAACGCTGTGGCACTCCGAAACATGGAACGCATGTTCGTCACATGGGACGTGTCGAACGTCAGCGGCTGATTGAACGCTGTGGCTTCATAAAACATGCTCTGCATATCCGTCACATTGCGCGTGTCGAACGACGCCAGTGGCTGATTGAACGCGGAGGCATTAGCAAACATTAAAGCCATAGTCGTCACCTTGGACGTGTCGAACGACGTCAGCGGCTGATTGAACGCTGTGGCATTCCAAAACATGCCCTCCATATCCGTCACCTGGGACGTGTCGAACGACGTCAGCGGCTGATTGAACGTTGTGGCATCACGAAACATGTCACCCATATCCGTCACCTGGGACGTGTCGAACGACGTCAGCGGCTGATTGAACGCGATGGCATTCCAAAACATGGCACGCATGTTCGTCACCTGGGACGTGTCGAACGTCAGCGGCTGATTGAACGCTGTGGCAAAACGAAACATGTAACGCATAGTCGTCACCTGCGCTGTGTCGAACGACGTCAGCGGCTGATTGAACGCTGTGGCATTCCAAAACATGCCCTCCATATCCGTCACCTTGGACGTGTCGAACGTCAGCGGCTGATTGAACGCTGTGGCATTATAAAACATGCCACGCATAGTCGTCACCTTGGACGTGTTGAACGTCAGCGGCTGATTGAACGCTGTGGCACCATAAAACATGTAACGCATCTTCGTCACCTGGGACGTGTTGAACGTCAGCGGCTGATTGAACGCTGTGGCACCATAAAACATGAAAGCCATGTTCGTCACCTGGGACGTGTCGAACGTCAGCGGCTGATTGAACGCTGTGGCAAAACGAAACATGCCATACATAGTCGTCACCTGCGACGCGTCGAACGGCAGCGGCTGATTGAACGCGATGGCATTCCAAAACATGGCACGCATGTTCGTCACCTGGGACGTGTCGAACGTCAGCGGCTGATTGAACGCTGTGGCATTATAAAACATGCCACGCATAGTCGTCACCTTGGACGTGTTGAACGTCAGCGGCTGATTGAACGCTGTGGCACCATAAAACATGTAACGCATCTTCGTCACCTGGGACGTGTCGAACGTCAGTGGCTGATTGAACGCTGTGGCATGAGAAAACATGGCACTCATAGTCGTCACCTTGGACGTGTCCCACTGATCAATTGGTGCGTTAAAGTTAATGCCCTTGAACAGCTCCGACATGTCCGTCACGCTGGTGACATCCCACGTGTTGGGTTCGCCGTGGTTTTTCTCGCCGCGGCAGTACTCCTCAAGCCATGTGCGGAGCTCTTCCTTTGTTGTGGGTTTTGGACGTTCGCCCGGTTTGGGATATGTCATCGCGGAGGCATTCCAAAACATGGAACGCATATCCGTCACCTTGCGAGTGT
>Ga0206125_10005797_pt1 | contig 10251 bp, 13 predicted proteins | sample Helgoland_Spring_4_FD_148598 | JGI IMG/M metagenome (GOLD analysis project Ga0206125, IMG submission 148598) | Pelagic subsurface seawater microbial communities from Kabeltonne, Helgoland, North Sea - Helgoland_Spring_Bloom_20160331_1 | ecosystem: Environmental > Aquatic > Marine > Epipelagic ...
GATACAAGAGATATAAAAGGTAAATTAAAAAAAGGTCGTAAAAAATCTATAAAACTTATTACACAAGGCGATGCTAATCGTTATCAACAAATTGTTAAAGCTATAAGTGATTATTATAAGAAAGCAGTTTTGGATGTGTGGGTAATTTTTATAATTTATTTGTTATTAATATTTATTATGATTTGCTTGTCAGCTTATCAAAATCCTGAAATTTATCAAATTTATTTTTGAGATTTTGAGTATTTTTTAATGCTTTTGATGTAAATTATAAATAAAGTTTAAAATTTCTTCCTTAAATTCTTGTTTTGTTGAAATTAAATATGTATAGGAATAGTGTTATCCTGATATTTTTTCTATAATTTTGTTTATTATTATATTTTTTAAAATAATTTTAAACCATAACAATGCTTAAATTTAAACATCCTAATGACACTAAATCCTTTTTAATAGGGTTATGTGCTTCAATAACAGGTGTTATATTATGGGATATTTACAAGTATAATAAAAGGTTGTTAGAGTTTAAGCAAAAAAATAAAAAATAAAAAATAAAAAATATGGAATATAATATTAATAATAGAGAATTGTGGTTTAATCAAGATGGCGAAGAGGAAGAGGATGAATTAGTACAAACACCTGATTCGGATGCTAATCAAAGTCCACAAGCTGAACTACCCGTATCTACTGATACACCAACTATGGGTGATTCTGAAGAGTTAGATACAGGAATAAGTCCTACTACATTTGATTCTTCTGCTCCTACTATGACTAAAGCTACCTCAACAGGAGGTTTTTTAGGTTTAGGTAATATTTTTAATTTAAATACTAATATTAATGAAGGTGGAAGGGATTATCAAAGATATCCTCAATATGGATTGCCTCCTGAAAATAATCCTGATAGCCCAATGTTTGACCCAACGGCAGAAGGAAGTAAAGATTCTTTAGGTAGAACAAGATGGGGAAGTGCTGATTGGGATAGATATAATGCTAATAGAAGTTCAGGAGAGAATTTACAAAGAGGTGTAAAGTTAGGGGGTTTAGGTGGAGGTTTTGGTAGTGGTAGTTCAACAACCGTAGTTACTCCTTCTTCTAATTCAGGAAAAGGTTCAGGCAGAAAAAATATGTTACCCTTAATCGGTGGAGCATTAATTTTAGGCACAATAGTTTACTTTTCTTTTATAAAGAAGTAAAGTGAAGGTTAAGTCTTATAAGTCACCATTTAATAAATTAATATTAGATGATTTAAAAGCTAATAATATAAATTGTTGGATAGCAGGTGGTTGTTTAAGAGATTATTTTTCAGGAAGAAATATAGTAACAGATTGTGATATGTTTTTCCCTAATGACCAAGAGTATTCAAAAACAAGACAATTTTTATTAAATAAAGGTGGCGATATTATTTGGGAAAGTGATAATGGTGTAAAATTTAATTATAAAGATAACACCTTTGATTTAGTTAAATTCCACGCAAAAGACCCAATGGAAACTATTAAAAAGTTTGATTTCACGGTTTCTCAATTTGCTATTGATGGGGATAAACTTTATTATGGTAATTCCTCATTTGATGATTTAAAAGAAAATAAATTAGTTCTTAATTATATTACTAATCCTTTTAGTACACTTAAAAGGGCTCTATCTCATTATGGCAAAGGTTTCTATATGGATAGTGATGAGATGGCAAAGCTATATACTGATAGTTATTTAATGTCTGATTTCAATTTGGAAGCAGTTTCTCCTTATGAAGCCAAACAAATAAAAAGAAGTCTATATAATTTTAGTGGAGTAACAGATGAGAAAGTAGGTCAGATTATGTCTAAATGGGCATATATAGGAGTAGGTTTAGGTTTAATTGGTACTTATGCTTATTTAGGATTATTAAAGTCAAATAAACAAACATTATTAGTTGGTTCTTTATTTACTCTTGGTGGATTATCTATCGGAAGTTATATAGGAACAAGAGAAGTAGAAAAATTAAAAAAATAATAATATGCCAAGAAAAAAAGAAAAAATAGAAAACGTAATTGATGGAGTTCAAGTATCAATTGACCCAACAGCATTTAGAACAGAGTTAACAAATAAAAAATTTCAAGAAAAATATGGAGATGATATTTCTAAAGATAATTTGAATCTATTGCAATTCAGAAGTGGAAACAATTACCTGTCATATCCTACAGAACAACAAGCAGGAGCAGAGATTGGTCCATATTATGGGGGGTCTGTAATTGATAAGGCAATTTCACAAAAAAATTATGATGGAGTTTCTTTGATTTTTTATGGTATTGGTTTTTCTTCTAAAGTTTTTTTAGAATCAGATAAGGGAGGTACTACAGGACCCAGATATACTAACGATTTAGTTACTTATGGGACTACAACTGAATATATTGCTGAAGAAGTAGTATATTTTAAAAATAAGAAAAAAGCGAAAAAGTTTTTAAATATTTTGTCTACTACTATGAAAGATGAAATTGTTATACATTACTTTTTTAAATTAGATTTAAATAATAATTCAAGAAATTTTGTAGTAGAAGAATACCCTATTTCCAAAGAAAAAAAAGAAGTAGAGAGTACAAATACAAAGAGTGAAAAAACAAAGAAAGAAGTAGAGAGTACAAATACAAAGAGTGAAAAAACAAAAAAAGAAGAATTAAAATCTACAAAGATTGATGAAAAAACAGGTAGACCATATTTGTTAGGTTCTAAATTTACTGATAAGTCAGGTTATCAAGGACCATCTGCTAATTCGGATAATATTAACGGAATTTTGGGTGAAGGTGGGGATTATAAATTAAAGTTTAAGGCTTGGCAAAATCAACTTGTAAATGAAATAGTAAAACTAATTAATAGTGGTGAATTTCAAGATGTATATAAAGAATTTGGACCTAAACCACTTAAAAAAATGCCTAAATCGGCGGCAAAACAATATGTTGATGGATATCCTGATTATTATTCAATAATTAAATCTTATAACAAGGGTCATAGTCCTGAATATGGAGCAAAACTTTTATTAAATGCTTGGACAAAGTCAAAAAGAAGTTACACTAATTATAGCAAAACAACAGGTAAAGCAATGTATTTAGATTATGCAAAAGGTGGAGAAGTTAAGAAAAAAGGTCAATTAAGTGTTTCTGATACCAAAAAATATTGGGGATATTCTGATAAAGAATGGGAAGATTTATCTGATTATGAAAAAAATAAAGCTAAAACTCAAGCAAAAGTAGACAAAGACAATAAATATGCAGAGAAGATGGATAATAGTTCTACTAAAAAAGGTGATAATTCAATGTTAATAGGAGGTTTAGCAGGTGTTTTATTAGGAATTTTTATTAAGAAATAAAATTATGAATGAAAAGATGATGGAAGAAGGACACGAGTATTTTGCAAATCAAGAAGAAGAAATATCTAATAAGTATATGAGTGCTAATGGGCAAAAAATAAATAAAAGGGAGGAAGTTGCTCAAATACAACAACCTCAACTAAAGCGAAAATTTGGAGGATTACCTCCTATATATGTAGGGGGATATGTACCATATTATTTATTAGGTGGGATAATTATTTACTATCTATATAATAAAAATAAAAAATAAGATTATGAATAACAAAACGATTTATTTTATAGGAGGAGTTATTTGGGCATTAGTTTCATCAAGAAAGGCATATTAGTAATGGCTTATTCTATAACTGCATATACAAAAAGACAGGCTACCAAGTATGGGGTCAAAGTAAAACCTTCTAAAGTAAAGGGAAAGAAGATAGATGTATTTAAAGGAGATAAAAAAGTAGCGAGTGTAGGGGCTATTGGTTACAATGATTACCCAACATATATAAGAAAAAAAGGAAAGAAGTATGCTGATGAAAGAAGAAGATTGTATAAGAAAAGACATACTAAAGATAGAACTAAAAGAGGAACACCGGGTTGGTATGCAGATAAATTACTATGGTAACAGAAGAAGATAAAACAAATATTACAGAGATTTCTAAAAGTCAAAATATAAGGCTTTTAGATGTTTTTTTTATTGGTCCTTATATGATATATATAAGTAAAAAGGCTAAAGGAATAAGTAAATTAGAAAGTTTTACTTTATTGGCTCTTGGTGTTGCAACTATATTTTATAATGGGAAAAACTATTTAAAGAATAAATAAAGTGGAATATATAGTAGATACAATAAAAGATGATGATTATACAATTTCAGCAATAAATAAAGGTATTATAAGTAAAGTGTATAATTATTATTCTGAAAATCCATATGTATCTGTTATAGGTAAGAATACTTTATCAGATTTAAAAAAACTTATTTGTAAGATTGAAGGGCAACAAAAAGATATAAACTATTTTGGAGGTTATATTTCAGAAATGAATAGTAATGGTAAAGATTAAAAAGTATTTTATTAATATAGTTGAGATACTTAAATTCCACGACATACAACCTTTACTATTAATTTGGTGCACCTCTGACTTATTAAATAATCAGGTTTTGTGGACTGATTATAATTATTGGTTAGAACTATCTCAACCAAATACATATTTTTTGTATATGGCTTATTTAGTAATAACTTGTGGGATGTTGTTCTTTTTAAATAATTTAGTTTGGTTAAGTAGATTTATTGGTGGTTATCTATTACTTACACTATTTGCTACTATTAGATTTTTAGTTAGTTTATTTACTGATGGTGAAGCAGATTTTGATGGTCAAACTATAAGAGCATTAGCTATAACCATATTTTATTTTTTGATGTGGACTTGGTTATGGTTTAAAGTAAAAAGAGAAATTTTATATAAAAAAATATTAAAATAAATGGATATTAGACAGTTATTTAATGTAAATGGTGCAGTTATGAGTTTAGCTATAATAGTTTTAACTCTATTAACTATAAAACTTTACAGAATATATAAATTAAGTAAATGAGTGAGAATTTAACTACAATAATTATATCTTTGATAACCGTTTTATTTGGTGGTGGTGCTTGGAAATTTTATGAATTTCTTATAAAGAAAAAGTCGGAAGATAAAAAAGTGGAAATGTCTGAAAAGACTATGTATAGAGATGATTTAAAAAATAGAGTAAAAAAATTAGAAGAAGATAAAGAAGAATGTATGAAATCTCTTATGGATATAAGCAACAAGTTATCAGCACTTGAAACAAAAGTGTTGTTTTTAGAAAGAGAAAATAGTGAATTAAAAATAAGATTACAAAATAAATAATAATGATAACAAAAAAAACAACGGCTTTACTCTCGGGAGTAGCTTTAACAACAGGAGCATATATACTATATAATAATATGCAGAAAAATAAAAATAATCCTGAAACAATTAGAGGAGTAATACAAAATTGGGTAGATACTGTATGTAGACATAATGCTGATGATATTGTATCTTTATATGCTCCTGATGGTGTATTATTAGGTACGGTAGCTAAAACTATGAAGGTAGGTCAAAATAGTATAATAGGTTACTTTAATATGTTTGTAGGTAAAAAACCTTGTGGATATATTACTGATATTAATGTTCAAAATTTTGGTTCTGATTATGCAGTTGCCGATGGCACTTATACATTTGAATTAACAAATGAAGATGGAGAAATAGATATTGTACCTGCTCGTTATACTTTTGTTTTAAGAAGAATAAATGGAGAATGGAAAATTGCTACTCATCATTCATCTGTAAATCCTGAATAATATGTTAAGATATATAATTAATGTGTTAAAGGTAGCTTTGATTAGTTTAATAGCTATGTCAATTAGTAGTTGTATTTTATCTAAAAAAAATAAAAATTGTGATGCTTACTCTTATAAAGAAAAAGTAATAAATGATAATAATGGTATTATTAATGGAGATAGTGTAAGAATTAATAAATGTTGTAAATAAAAATAAAATCAAATTATTGCCACCCCAATAATTTTCATAAAAAAGTAAATAATAATGGGTAACTTAAATGGAGGTTTAGGGGTTAGAGCAGGAGGTTCAGGTGGTGGAGGTGCACAAGGTTCTCAAGGACCTCAAGGACCATCAGGTGGAGTACAAGGGGCTCAAGGAGTACAAGGAACAACAGGGGCTCAAGGAATCCAAGGAATAACAGGTAGCCAAGGTGCAACAGGAACTCAAGGTGCCAATGGAACTCAAGGAACTACGGGTGCTCAAGGTATAACAGGAAATACAGGTACACAAGGGGCAACAGGAACTCAAGGAGCAACAGGAACTCAAGGTACAAATGGTACTCAAGGAACCACAGGTGCTCAAGGTACCACAGGTAGTCAGGGTGCAACAGGAACTCAAGGAGCAACAGGAACTCAAGGTACTAATGGTACTCAAGGTGCACAAGGCACAACAGGTAGTCAGGGAGGAACAGGCTCTCAAGGAGCAACAGGTTCTCAAGGTACAAATGGAACACAAGGAACTACGGGTGCTCAAGGAACAACAGGAAGTCAGGGTGCTAATGGTACTCAAGGTTCAACAGGTAGTACAGGTGCTCAAGGAACAACAGGGGCACAAGGAACCACAGGAACAACAGGTATTCAAGGTAGTACAGGGACACAGGGTGCGACAGGAACTCAAGGTGCCACAGGTTCACAAGGAACGACAGGGGCTCAAGGAACTAAAGGTGATGATGGAACTCAAGGAGCCACAGGTAGTCAAGGAGCCACAGGTAGTCAAGGAACAACAGGAACTACGGGAACACAAGGAACGACAGGTAATCAAGGAACGACAGGTACTCAAGGAGCCACAGGTAGTACAGGTTCTCAAGGAACAACAGGTGCACAAGGCTCAACAGGAACACAGGGAAGTACAGGTACTCAAGGTTCAACAGGAAGTCAAGGTACGACAGGAGCACAAGGTATTCAAGGTACTATTGGAGCACAAGGAGAAACAGGAACTCAAGGTTCTACGGGTACACAAGGAGCAACAGGAAGTACGGGTGCCCAAGGGACAACAGGAGCACAAGGAACTAATGGTAGTCAAGGTGCTACGGGTTCTCAAGGAGCAACAGGTTCACAAGGAAGTGCAGGTATAACAGGTACACAAGGAGCAACAGGTACACAAGGAACACAAGGAACTACGGGTGCTCAAGGAAGTATAGGTAGTCAAGGTACACAAGGTTCAACAGGTGGGACAGGAACACAGGGAGCAACAGGTACACAAGGGGCAACAGGAAATCAAGGAACTACGGGTGCACAAGGTATAACAGGAAGTACAGGTACTCAAGGTGCCACAGGAACTCAAGGAGCCACAGGTACACAAGGTATTACAGGAAATACAGGTGCTCAAGGTACAACGGGTGCTCAAGGTACTAATGGTACTCAAGGTGCTACGGGTACACAAGGAGCAACAGGTACACAAGGAAGTGCAGGTGTTACAGGAACTCAAGGTGCAACAGGTACACAAGGAACTACGGGAACAACAGGAGCACAAGGAATACAAGGAATTACAGGTAGTCAAGGAGCAACAGGAACTCAAGGAACTACGGGTGCTCAAGGTACTACGGGTTCTCAAGGTACAACAGGAGCACAAGGTACAACAGGAAGTACAGGAGCACAAGGAACTACGGGTAGTCAAGGTACAACAGGTGCTCAAGGTAGTACAGGTTCACAGGGAACGACAGGTTCAACGGGGGCTCAAGGAACCACAGGAAATCAAGGGACAACAGGAGCACAAGGAAGTACAGGTAGCCAAGGAAGTACAGGTTCTACGGGGGCTCAAGGTAGTATAGGTGCACAAGGTAGTATAGGTGCACAAGGAAGTACAGGCTCTCAAGGAACTACGGGAAGTACAGGTAGTCAGGGAACAACAGGGTCACAAGGAACACAAGGAACTAATGGTACTCAAGGTACGACAGGTTCTCAAGGTGCAATAGGTAGTCAAGGTTCAACAGGAAGTCAGGGTACAACAGGTAATCAGGGTACCACAGGAGCACAAGGTAGTACGGGAACTCAAGGTGCAATTGGTATTCAAGGTAGTACAGGTTCGCAAGGTACAACAGGAGCAACAGGAAGTCAAGGAACAACGGGTGCTCAAGGAAGTACAGGTGCTCAAGGAAGTACAGGAACACAGGGAAGTACAGGAACTCAAGGAAGTACGGGTAGCCAAGGAGCAACGGGCTCAACAGGTAGTCAAGGAGCAACAGGTTCACAAGGAACTACGGGTACAACAGGCTCACAAGGAACAACAGGTAGTCAAGGAAGTACGGGTGCCACAGGTTCACAGGGTACAACGGGTGCTACGGGTAGTCAAGGGGCAACAGGTTCACAAGGTTCAACAGGAGCAACGGGTTCTCAAGGAAGTACAGGAAGTCAAGGTGCGACAGGTAGCCAAGGTAGTACAGGAACACAGGGTAGTACAGGTGCAACAGGAAGTCAAGGGGCGACAGGTAGCCAAGGTACTCAAGGAATAACAGGAAATACAGGTAGTCAAGGTGCTACGGGTTCTCAAGGCTCAACAGGTTCACAAGGAAGTACAGGTGCTCAAGGTAGCACAGGTTCGCAAGGTACAACAGGAGCAACAGGAAGTCAAGGAACAACAGGCTCACAAGGAAGTATAGGTGCTCAAGGTACCACAGGTTCGCAAGGAAGTACAGGAACTCAAGGTGCGACAGGTTCACAAGGAACGACAGGAGCAACAGGTTCACAAGGAGCAGTAGGTAGTCAAGGTACTCAAGGTACAACAGGAAATACAGGTAGTCAGGGGGCTACGGGTTCTCAAGGTAGCACAGGTTCGCAAGGAAGTACAGGAAGTCAAGGTACAACAGGTTCGCAAGGAAGTACAGGTAGTCAGGGTTCTACGGGTAGTCAAGGCTCAACAGGTTCACAAGGAAGTACAGGTGCTCAAGGTAGCACAGGTTCGCAAGGTACCACAGGTTCACAAGGAACAACAGGAGCAACAGGAAGTCAGGGTGCCACAGGTTCACAAGGAACTACGGGTGCTACGGGTTCTCAAGGAACAACGGGTTCTCAAGGTAGTACAGGAAGCCAAGGGAGTACAGGTTCACAAGGAAGTACGGGTACAACAGGTAGTCAAGGTACCCAAGGAGTTCAAGGTACTAAAGGTGCACAAGGTACTCAAGGATTAACGGGAGATACAGGTAGTCAAGGTGCGACAGGTTCACAAGGAACAACAGGTGCAACAGGGTCACAAGGTACAACGGGTAGTCAAGGTACACAAGGTATTCAAGGTATTAAAGGTAATCAAGGAACTACGGGTGCAACAGGTTCGCAAGGAACAACAGGTGCACAAGGTAGTACAGGAAGCCAAGGAAGTACAGGTAGCCAAGGTTCTACGGGTGCTCAAGGAAGTACAGGAAGTCAAGGTACAACAGGAGCAACAGGTTCGCAAGGGACAACAGGTTCTCAAGGTAGTACAGGAAGCCAAGGAAGTACAGGTTCTCAAGGAAGTACAGGAAGTCAAGGTGCCACAGGCTCACAAGGTACTACGGGTGCTACGGGTAGTCAAGGAACAACGGGTAGTCAAGGCTCAACAGGTTCACAAGGAGCAACAGGCTCACAAGGAACTACGGGTGCAACAGGTAGTCAAGGTGCGACAGGTAGTCAAGGTACTCAAGGTACAACAGGAAATACGGGTTCTCAAGGAGCAACAGGTTCACAAGGTTCAACAGGTTCACAGGGTGCTACGGGTTCACAAGGAACTACGGGTGCTACGGGAAGTCAAGGTTCCACAGGAAGTCAGGGTTCTACGGGTTCTCAAGGTAGTACAGGTTCACAAGGAACGACAGGGACAACAGGTTCACAAGGAGCAACGGGAAGCCAAGGTACTCAAGGTATTCAAGGAATTAAAGGAAACACAGGAAATACAGGCTCACAAGGAGCAACGGGTAGTCAAGGCTCAACAGGTTCTCAAGGAACAACGGGTTCACAGGGTGCCACAGGAAGTCAAGGAACCACAGGAAGTCAAGGTGCAACAGGTAGTACAGGTTCAACAGGTAGTCAAGGAGCAACAGGAAGTCAAGGAACTACGGGTTCACAAGGTTCAACAGGGTCACAGGGTGCTACGGGTTCTCAAGGAACAACGGGTTCCACAGGAAGTCAAGGAACAACAGGAGCCCAAGGAAGTACGGGAGCAACAGGTTCTCAAGGAACTACGGGTGCTACGGGTAGTCAAGGTTCCACAGGAAGTCAGGGTTCTACGGGTTCTCAAGGTGCGACAGGTTCACAAGGAACGACAGGGACAACAGGTTCACAAGGAGCAACGGGAAGCCAAGGTACTCAAGGTATTCAAGGAATTAAAGGAAACACAGGAAATACAGGTT
>Ga0206125_10005802_pt1 | contig 10246 bp, 7 predicted proteins | sample Helgoland_Spring_4_FD_148598 | JGI IMG/M metagenome (GOLD analysis project Ga0206125, IMG submission 148598) | Pelagic subsurface seawater microbial communities from Kabeltonne, Helgoland, North Sea - Helgoland_Spring_Bloom_20160331_1 | ecosystem: Environmental > Aquatic > Marine > Epipelagic ...
CAAAACCGGCAGCTCCAGGCCGAAAACTCCAAGCTCGCCGCTGATCTTCTGCTCAATCAAGAGGTGCTGGCCGAGGCTGAGCAACAGCGTGTGGCGCTGGTCCAGCGGGTCCGGGACGACGGCGACCTGACAGAAGCCATGGAAGCAACAATTGCAGCGGCTGACACCAATCAGGAACGCAACGTCAACCGCTTCGTCGCCCTGCGCGGCGAGTTCCTCTCCAGTGTGCAAAACATCGCCCCGACCATTGCCAGCGAAGAAGAACGCGAAGTGCTGCTCGAACTGGCTGAGCGGATCCCCAGCAACCCTGAAAGCGATCTGGGCACCGTTGCTCCTGACCGCGCGTCCCGGCTCAAGGCGACCGTGCAGTCAACCCAGGACCTCATGGAGGCCATGTTCCAGCTTGCAGAGAAGAAGCAGGCCGAGCTGAACACGTTGCTGGGCACACTGCTCAACGCGCGGCGGCAGCTTTCTCAGGCTGAGCAGGATTTGCTCGACGACAAGGTTCTCGTGGCTCAGCTGAAGCTGCAGAACCAGCAGGTGAGCAAGGATCTGGTTAACGCCAACGAGGCCATCTCTGTCAACGAGTTCACCATTGAGGCAAAGCTCGCTGAAATTAAGATTCTGACCGATGTGCGGAATGACCTGCAAAACCGCGTCAACGACCTTCAAACCTCGATTCTTTCCTTCGAAAACTCTGTCGACCTGCTGCGCAACACTGTGGATGAGCAAGAGCGTGATATTGCCAATGCGGTGGGCACGTACGAGGAGCGGATCGAAAGCCTGCTGCTTCAGTTGGAGGCCCGGAAGTCTGCTCAAGAGGCCCTGCAGTCGGATTTGGATGAACGCAGCCGGGTGATCGCAACCAAGGAGCAGGAAATTGCCAGCATTCGGCAACAGCTGGCCGCTGGCGAGAGCAACCTGGAATCTCTGGTCGAAGAGCGTTTTAAGGACCAGACCGCCTTACAGCAGGCCATCGACCGAATCGCCGAACTCGATCAACAGCTTATCTCGCAGGCTGAAGAACTGAGCACGGTGCGGATTTCTGCCAACGCCTCGCAGCAGCGCGTGAACGCAAACGAGGTCGAAATCAATGAACTCGCTTCCAAACTTGCTGCCGCCGATGGCGAAACCTTGGCCAGCCGCTCTCAACTGGCCAGCGCGCGCTCTCAAATCGATACCCTGAACGCCCAGCTGTTCGACGTCCGGCAGAAGCTTAGCCGGATCGAGGCTGTGTTGATGCAGCGTAACGCTACTGTCCGCGCCCAAAGCCTGGAGCTGGAAAACGCCAGCTTGACCATGGCGGCTGTGCTCGCCGACCAACTTGCGCTGGAACAGGATCTGAACGAGGCCCTGGAACAGCGTGACATCATCCTGTCCCGCGCCCAGTCCAGCTTCGCCTTTGCCGCCCGCGCCGCCGCCCAGGGGCTTGACGGGATCGTGGTGCAGGAAGAAATAAGCACGGTTGATGAGCAAGAACTGACCCAGGTGCGATTCAAATCGCGGGAGCGAATTCAGTTCCAGCTTGGATCTTATGAGATTCAGGAAGATTCCTTGATCCAGCTTTCACTCGTTGCTGAAGATCTTTTTGAGCTGACCCGGCGCCTGCCGGCTGACCTCGATTGGGTGATTCGGATTGAAGGCCACACCGACCAGACTCCGGTCAACAGCAACTTTGGCGGAGACTTCAGAAACAACCTTCAGCTCGGTTTTCTCAGGGCTGAAGCGGTTCGAGCCGCCCTTCTGTCAACCACAACAGGCTTGGTGCCAAACCAACTGTTGGCCTCGTCTTTTGGGGACACATCACCGGTCCAGGACGCCACCGGGCTCCGGGGTCAAGCAAAAGCGGGGGCTGACCAGCTAAACAGACGTATTGAATTCATCCTCGCTCCACGCTAAGCACCCCTCCTACGTTTACAGTTTCATTCTTTGAATACGGGATTCGGCCCATGAAGGCGGACATTCATCCAGAATACCACGAGATCACCGTTGTCATGACGGATGGTTCATCGTTTAAAACGCGCTCTACCTACGGCGCGCCAGGCGACTCTATGCGTCTGGACATCGACCCTAAGTCCCACCCGGCGTGGACCGGCGTGCAGCGCATGCTCGACACCGGCGGCCAGGTTGGCAAGTTTAACGACAAGTTCGGCTTCATGTCGGAACTCAAGGTCTAAGCCAGACCTCGATCAAAGCGGGCGCGGGCATTTTTTGAATGCTCGCCCCTTGCGATCCAAATTAGCGCTCCTTACTTTCTATAGTGTCAGCGAGACAGCCGCTCAAACTGAGGGCTTCAGGCGCTGGCGCAGACCGTCACACGTGTGAGGTCTGAACTATAGAACCTTGCTTTTGCTTAAGGAGGCTACCCTATGCGTACTTTGGATCTTTCCCCGCTTTTCCGTTCTACCGTTGGTTTCGACCGGATGACCTCGCTGCTGGAAACGGCATCGCGAATGGACGCCAACGCGGCGAACAGCTACCCCCCTTACAACATTGAGCGGCAGTCCGAAGACCAGTACCGGATTTCCATGGCTGTGGCCGGCTTCACTCTGGATGATCTTGAGATCGAAGTTCAGGATCAAGCGGTGACCGTGCGCGGTCGGCAGGCTGAGGCCGCTCCGTCGAACGACGAAGACACCACGTATCTGCACCGCGGCATTGCCACCAGGGCCTTTGAGCGACGCTTCCACTTGGCCGATCATATCCGGGTGGCAGGCGCCAAGCTTGAACACGGCCTTTTGCACGTCGAGCTGGTGCGTGAAGTCCCGGAGGCATTGCGGCCTCGAATGATTGAGATTGCTACGACCGCTGAGACGAACGGCGGCGCGAAGGTGATAGAGGGCGAGACAGCCAACCCCGACGTCGCGACAAAAGCGGCCTAGCACGCCTTCTCCAATCTTCCTCATTCTCCGATTTTGGACTTGCCGGGTCGTCATGGCGACCCGGCTTTGTTATGACAGGGCTTCGAGAGCAACGATGTCACCCGAGGAATCAAACCGTAGTGAACGACCCCATCATCGACGACGACGAAATCGATGAAGCCACAACAAAGGAGGAGGGCAGCACTCGATGGTTAGTGCTGCTGGTTCTGGCCATATCGGCCCTTGGCCTGGGTTGGGCGCTTTTCTTTCGCCCCGAAGGCTGGCCGGCCCCTGATGTTGTGACGGTTCTGCTGGCACCGCTGGGGCTGATTGCGTTGTTTGGCGGGTCATACTTTCTGACACGGGGAACCGAGTGGACGGCGCTGCTTCGATCCACGCAAATGAATTGGCCAGAAGGCACGCTTCAGATTGTTAAAACGTGGTCCAAGGGCGGTCACAAGCTGCGCCGGGTCGATCACGGAACGATAAAAAACGCCCTCTATGATACGTCGCTTCGATCCAAAGGCGACATCGTCGTCGCGCTGGCCACTGGGCGTTCGCGGACGCGGTGGCTCTTTGTTCTGATCGCGGCCCTAGCCGCAGGGTTTGTGGGCTATCTGTTACTGCCCTCAGACCGAAGTCTTTTTGGTGTGATGTGGTTTCAGACGCTCGTCTTTTCAGGTTTTATGGTGGCGCTGCTCACCACTCGTCTGGGCCAGTGGATTACCCCGCCTTTCCTCCGTCGCCGCTTCCTGCTGTCCACGCCCGAGGCCGTTTATGCCATCGCAGGGCTGGATAGTGGTGCCTTCTCAGCTCAGGTTATGTTTCACATTGCCCGGAATGAGCGCAGGTTGGACCTGCGGGTTTCGCCCGCACTCTGCGATCAGCCCGAAAAGGCGCAACAGTGGGCTGAAATCGCCACCACATTCGCCCGGGACGCGTTTGATGAGGGCCTGGATTCTGCCGCTTGTAAGGCTGTTGCATCCGCGGGAACGCTGATCGCGCGCGACGAGTGTGGGGGAACTGAGCCGGGGCGTGGATTGTACATCGACCTTTGATCTACGCAGCAGCGTGGACCAGAAGTGCGTGCGACAGCATTTATTTCTCGCACTAAGTTCCCTATACATCAGTGTAATCTCCCGAAATTTTTAAGGACGAAAGGAGCGTGGCATGGCCCAGCAACCCCCACTGATGCCTAAAGCAACTGCCGTTTGGCTGGTTGACAACACCGCACTCACATTCGAACAGATTGCCGATTTTTGTCACCTGCATAAGCTGGAAGTCAAAGGCATCGCAGACGGTGACGTCGCCAAAGGCATCATGGGTCAGGACCCAACCAAGAGCCGGCAGCTCACCGAGGATGAGATCAAGCGGTGTGAAGGGGACCTGAATGCTTCCCTGACGCTCGCTGTCAGCGACATGCCCGAGCTGTCCCGCCGCACCAAAGGCCCGCGCTACACCCCAGTTGCCCGTCGGCAGGAAAAGCCTGACGCCATTGCCTGGTTGGTCAAGACCTACCCGCACCTGTCGGATGCTCAGATCATCAAACTGGTGGGCACCACCAAGACCACCATCGGTGCGATCCGTGAAAAGTCGCACTGGAATATGGCCAACCTGCAACCGCGAGATCCGGTCCTGCTGGGCATTTGTAAGCAAGCCGATTTGGATGCAGCTGTGAATAAAGCCAATGCCGCCAACCCGGAAGCCGCAGCAAAACTGGCTGCCGAACAGCCGATGTTCGACGAAAACCAGCCCAAGGCCGTTATCCCCGAAGGCATCTTCGCTGCATTCAGTCGCGAGAATCAGTAGCGCGCAAGGGCTGCCCTATTCGGCGCTGGCCTCGACCAGCGCCGTTTTCTTTTGTTCCGTCGGGTACAGCGCATCCAGCACAGTTCCGTAGTCCTGCCTGACCACGTGACGCCGGACTTTCATTGAGGGTGTCAGCTGCGCGTTATCCGTGGTGAATTCTGCTGTGGCTATGGCAAATTTCCGCACTTTCTCAATGTTCGACAGATCCTGATTGACGCGTTTTATCGCCGCAGAGACCGCCTTGTACAGGTCAGGATCGTCGGCCAAATCCGCCAATGTTCCTCGCTTGCCTGTTTCTTTCTTGAACTCTGTCAGCCATTCCGCGTCTGGGACCACCAAGGCTGCGCAGTGCGGGCGCTTGTCGCCGATTACCATGGCTTGCCCGATTTCCGGTTGAAGCGTCAGGAAACCCTCCACCCGGGCCGGAGAGACGTTATCGCCGCCGGACAAAACAATGATGTCTTTCTTCCGATCCGTGATCTTGATGCGTCCTAAGGCGTCAAACTCGCCAATGTCTCCGGTGTGCAGCCAACCATCGACAATCGTTTTTTTCGACTCAGCGACATTGTTCCAATACCCGTTCATCAGCAACTCACCGCGTACAATAATTTCGCCGTCGTTTGCGATCTGGACCTCAACGCCACGCATGGGCAGCCCCACCCCGTCAAGTTGGCGACTTTGCCGACGGTTGACGGAGATAATGGGCGCGGCTTCGGTCTGGCCGTAGCCCTGCAAAACAGTGACCCCCAGCGCCTCAAAGAACAGGCCGACCTCTTCATGCAGGGCCGCACCACCACTGACGAACGCCTTTAAACGCCCCCCGAAGCGGTTCCGCACCTGACTGCGAACAGCCCGCTCAAGAAACCCATCGAGCACTTTGTCGCCGAAGGTCAGTGAGGCGGGGTCTTTGATCTTGCGTTTGCCAATATCCAGAGTGCGGTGAAACAGGCTTTGCCGCATGGCCGGCGCCGAGCGCAAACCGCGCAGCACGCGTGCTCGAAGTACCTCCAGCAGGCGCGGCACCGCCGTCATTATGGTGGGGCGCGCTTCAGTCAGATTTTCGGCCAGCTTCTCTGGACCCTCGGCAAAGTAGATCTGTGCGCCCATTGCTATGGGGCACCACAGCCCGGCAGTATGCTCGTAGGAGTGGGTCATAGGCAGGAACGAGAGAAAGACCTCCTCCCCCACCGACCAACCGTCCTTCAGCACGTCATAGGCCCCAGCGGCGTTGCACAGGATAGCACCGTGGGACAACTCTACGCCCTTTGGTGTTCCCCCGGTCCCGGACGTGTAGATGATACAGCTCGTCGTCTCGCGCCCAAGTTGACGGGCCGTCTCGACAACGTCGTCCTTCAATTCCTTGCCGTGCGCAATCAGTGCCTCGTAAGCATGGACGTCCAACGGCAGCTTTTGCCGAATGAGCAATGGCTCGATCGAGGCGACGAAAGCGCAAGTGCCGCTGTCGATCGCCGCAGGCAGCAGCTTCTTTGCCAATTCGCGCGTTGAGACAATCGCCCCTTTCGCCGCGGAATTGCTCAAGATGTGCATGTGATCAATGGTGGTGTTGGTGGTGTAGGCTGGGACAGCGATAGCGCCCAAGGCCATGATCGCAATATCCGCGATGGCCCACTCCGGCCGGTTTTCTGCGCAAATTACCACTCGGTCGCCCGGTGCGATCCCAAGATCCTTTAGGCTTCGGGCCAGGTGAATGACCTCATCCATGGTCTGTCGATAGGTCCGAGATTGATATGCGCCATCGATCTTGTGCCACAGAAACGGTTTACGCATTCGAGCCTGAGCCGTCTCAAAAAACAGTGTTGGCAGGTTCGGCATGGCATCGAGTGCATCCACATCTCGCTTCATGTTTCCCCATCCTCTTCTGGAGATTTAATCCTAAGTGACACCACGGGAGTTGCCGAAGTCTCGTCACTTCGCCATGTTCCAGTGATGAGTGCTCAAGAACCTTAACATAGGCCTTATTTAGACAATGTCAATTTACGCAAACCCGCCGGTCCATCGCGCGGCCCTCTCTGAGTTGGCTTCCATCGAAGACACTGATCTCGGCACGCTGCCCCGTTGGAACCTCGCTGACCTCTACGCAGGCTCGTCCGATCCTCAGATCGATGCAGACCTCGACTGGGCAGCCGAGCAGGCACGATCCATGGCGCAGGCTGTCAAAGGCAAGATGGCTCAGATGACGCCAGAAAAACTTGCCCAGACCATTGTCTGGTACGAAACCATCTATGAGAAGCTGGGCAAACTGGGCACTTTTGCATTTCTTAACGGTGCGACCCAGCGGACTGATGGTGAGGCCATGCAGTTCCAGGCAAAGGTCAACGAGCGCTCGACCAACATCAGCGCGGATCTGGTGTTTTTCTCACTTGAGCTAAACGCAATCGATGACGCCGTGATGGCAACAAAGTTGGCGGACCCGGCCATGGTGCCGTGGAAGAGTTTTGTGGAACGCACCCGCCTGATGAAGCCACACCAACTCTCTGACGAGCTGGAAACCTACACCCATGATTTTGCCATCGTCGGCGGCAGTGCCTGGGTCCAGTTGTTCGACGAGACCATGGCGGCGCTCTCCTTTGATGTGGACGGCAAGGAGCTGTCGAACGCAGAAACCTTTAACCTGCTCGCTGACCGGGACCGCGATACCCGCGCCAAGGCAGCCAAGGCTATTACCAAAACCTTGGGGGATAACCAGCGGCTGATGACCCGCATCAACAACACGGTGATCAAGCAGAAAGAGCTGGACGATAAGTGGCGCGGCTATGAGCGCCCGGTGTCTTCCCGGAACGTGGCGAACGAGGTCGAGGACGAGGTGGTCAAGGCATTGACCGACACCGTGACCGAGGCCTTTCCCCGGATATCACACCGCTACTACGCCATGAAGGCCAAATGGATGGGGCTGGAAAAGCTTGAGCCCTATGACCGGAATGCACCCTTACCCGAGGCGGATGAGGCGAAGATTCCCTGGACCGAAGCGCGCGACCGCGTCTTGGACGCCTATGCCGGTTTCGCGCCGTCGATGGCTGAGATTGCCGGTGATTTCTTTACCAAAGGCTGGATCGACAGCCCGGTTATTCCAGGCAAGGATGCAGGCGCCTTCGCCCACCCCTGCGTGCCCTCGGCGCATCCCTACGTGCTTGTGAACTACCAGGGCAAGACACGGGACGTGATGACGCTGGCCCATGAATTGGGACACGGCGTGCATCAGGTTTTGGCGTCTGAGCAGGGCTATTTCAATGGCTCAACACCCCTGACGCTGGCTGAGACAGCATCGGTCTTTGGCGAGATGCTGACGTTCCAGAGCCTGCTCGCTGACGCCAGCACCAAGCAACAGCGCAAGGTGCTGCTGGCGGGCAAGGTCGAGGATATGCTGAATACCGTGGTGCGTCAGATCGCCTTCCACAACTTCGAAACCCGCGTGCATGACGCGCGCCGGGAAAAGGAGCTTTTGCGCGAAGATTTTCAGACAGCGTGGATGGAAACCCAAACCCAGGCACTCGGCCCAGCCTTCAATCTGAATGTCGATGAGTATGGTGACTACTGGTCCTATATTCCGCACTTCATTCATGTGCCGTTCTACGTCTATGCCTACGCGTTTGGGGATTGCCTGGTGAACTCGCTCTATGCGGTCTACCAGAACAGCGAAACGGGCTTTGCTGAGAAGTATATGCAAATGCTGGCATCAGGCGGCACCAAGCGGCACCACGAGCTGCTCGCGCCGTTCGGCCTTGATGCGCGAGATCCCAGTTTCTGGCGTCAGGGCCTGAGCTTGCTTGAGAGTTTCATTGATGAGTTGGAGACACTTTAGGTCGCAACCTCCACATGACAGGGTCGCTGACCTGCGACCTTTTGGGGGGGCTTTCGATGGATCTTAAACGACCCATATCTGACCTATGACAGATCGCATGGACGAAAATCGACTGGGCAGCCGCTTGCGGCGCTACACGCGTGTTGGAACATCACTGGGTGGCCTCGCGGTGCAACTTGGCGCAAACCGCGTTCTGGGTACCAAGTTGGATCAGGGCAAGCACGCTGCAGCTCTGAAAGACGCGCTGGGCGACCTGAAGGGACCTTTGATGAAAGCAGCGCAGCTGCTGGCGTCGATCCCGGACGCCTTGCCGAAAGAATATGCCGAGGACCTGCGCCAACTCCAGTCAAACGCTCCACCAATGGGGTGGACATTCGTTAAGCGGCGGATGAAATCAGAGTTTGGCGCGGATTGGCAAAGCAAGTTCCAGTCATTTGAGCGCGAAGCCGCCGCCGCTGCTTCCCTTGGTCAAGTGCATCGCGCAGTCTTGCCAGATGGAACCGATGTCGCCTGCAAGCTGCAATATCCCGATATGTCCAGCGCAGTCGAAGCCGATTTGCGCCAGCTCGCCTGGGCCTTTGGCGTGTACCGGAGTTACGACAAGGCGATCGACCCGTCAGGCGTGTTTGTTGAGTTGTCCGCCCGCCTGCGGGAGGAGCTGGATTACGTGCGCGAAGCCCGGCATTTGAGGCTCTACGATGAGATGCTCGCAAACGAATCCGTCGTGCACGTTCCGGCCGTTCATGAAGCGTTTTCGACTGAGCGGCTGCTGACCATGTCATGGGTCCACGGAAGCCCGTTGATAGACTTTATCCGAGGTGGTGCGTCGGACGAGGCGCGCCGGACCGTGGCCACGAACATGTTCCGAGCGTGGTATGTCCCGTTCTACAACTATGGCGTCATCCATGGTGACCCGCACTTCGGGAACTACACCATCCGAGACGATCTGAGCATAAACATGCTGGACTTCGGCTGTGTCCGTTTCTTCCAGGCTAAATTCGTAAAGGGCGTGAAAGACCTCTACGACGCGCTCCAGACAGGTGATGAAGACCTGGCGGTTTCAGCCTACGAAGCCTGGGGGTTTACGGATATCACGCGTGAGCTGATTGAAGTGCTGCATGTTTGGGCCGGGTTCATTTTTCAGCCCCTGCTTGAAGACAAACCGCGCCTGATCACCCAGACCAACACCGGCGAATACGGTGCCGAAGTTGCTCGAAATGTACATCAGGAACTCAAGCGTGTGGGCGGGGTTAAACTGCCGCGGGAGTTCGTGTTTATGGATCGGGCTGCAATCGGGTTGGGCTCAGTGTTTATGCACCTCGGCGCCGAGATCAATTGGCACCGCATGTTCAACGAACTCATCCACGACTTCGACGTCGATAATATGGTGGAGCGTCAGCGGGTGTTGTTCGGCAAACACGGGCAACCCATGCCGGAAGAGCTGGATTAAAAAAGTGCCTAGCGGAAGGCGTTCCAACCCGCGATCACGCGACTGATCGCGGTGATCCACGCCATGCCGCCGAAAACGATGGCCATCCACCAAAATGCGCCGGGAAACAGGCACACGAGCACCAGAAACAGAATGGTTTCAAAACCTTCGGTTAATCCCCCCAGATAATAGAGCGATTTCTGCCCCCGCAAGTCGGTGCTGATCCCCCGTTTTTCCGCAAAAATCGCAAAAGCGAGGAACGAGGCCCCGGTGGCAATGAAACTGAAAATCAAGAAACAAGCGGCCAGCGCGTTCTGGTCTGGGTTC
>Ga0206125_10005804_pt1 | contig 10241 bp, 12 predicted proteins | sample Helgoland_Spring_4_FD_148598 | JGI IMG/M metagenome (GOLD analysis project Ga0206125, IMG submission 148598) | Pelagic subsurface seawater microbial communities from Kabeltonne, Helgoland, North Sea - Helgoland_Spring_Bloom_20160331_1 | ecosystem: Environmental > Aquatic > Marine > Epipelagic ...
ACCAATTGAACAGAGATTTTATAGGAATAGAATTAGTCAAAGATTATTTTGACTACTCAAAGGAAAGAATTGAAAAGGTAAATAATAATTCTTCAACATTAGAAAAATTTATTTGATTTTCACAAAACAATATTATATTTATAATTGTAAAACAATAGGAGTAAAATGGTTATGAACAAAACGCAGTTAACAAACTTCATCACAAAGTATACTTTGGGTGGAGAAATTAAATCAACAAAATGGACTTCAAACGGAACTTCACTATCAACAAGATTTATCTCAGGAGATAAGTCAGTAGTTGGTAATGTCGTTTTAAGTAAGTTCAGTCATCTATCACCTTGTGAATTAGGTGTATACAATACAGGACAACTATCAAGTTTGTTATCAGTATTGGGCGATGATGTTGAAGTTAATTTATCACAATCTGGTGATAAGTTTATTTCAATGGAGTTTGAAGACACAAACAGAAAAACAAAGTCAAAATATATGTTGAGTGACTTATCAGTTATACCGACACCACCAGCACTTAAGAATCTACCAGATTCATTTGAGTTAGGTATCAAGGTAGACGCATATTTCATCAATACATTTATTAGTGGTAAAGGTGCTTTAGCAGATGCTGAAACATTTACTATCTTGACTGAAAACAATGAAACTAAAATTGTTATTGGTTATGCATCAATTGCATCCAATCGTGTAACAATACCAGTTGAAACAACAAAATATCAAGACATTGAACCAATAAGTTTCAATGCTAATATGTTCGCATCAATCTTAAATGCAAATAAAGATTGTGAAAGTGCAACATTAGAAGTTAGTTCACAGGGGTTATCAAGAATTAAATTCTCAATCGACAATTACGATTCAGAATACTTCTTGGTATCAACACAAGCAGTTAATTAGTGGAGAGTGTAAAACACTCATTATGGGTAGAGAAATACAGACCTACTCAATTAGATAATTACATTGGTAATGACCATTTGAAAAGTAAGGTGTCGGTGTATCTTGAATCAGGAGATATACCACACCTTCTATTGTTCGGTCGTGCCGGAACAGGTAAAACCACACTAGCAAAATTATTGGTCAACAATATTGATTGTGATTATCTTTACATAAACGCATCTGATGAGAATAGTGTAGATGTAGTTCGTGAGAAAGTCAAGAACTTCGCATCAACATTAGGTTTCAAAGATATGAAAGTGATTATCTTGGACGAGTGTGATTACATTACACCAAACGCTCAAGCAGCACTTCGTAATCTTATGGAAACTTTCTCTAAGAATTGTCGTTTTATATTAACTTGTAATTATGTGGAAAGAATCATTGACCCGATACAAAGTCGTTGTCAATCATTTCAAATCATTCCACCAGATAGAAAACAAGTCGCACAACATTTGGCAAATATATTGACAAATGAAAGTGTTGAGTATGATATTAAAGATATAGTTACTATTGTGAATAGTGGTTATCCAGATATTAGACGAGTAATTAATGGTTCTCAAAGACAAGTTGTTAATAGTAAATTAGTTATTGATGAGAATACAATTACACAAAATGACTACAAAACAAAAGTTTTGGATATCATACAAACACAGGATAAGAAAAACGCTTTTCAAAATATCAGGCAATTATTGGCAGATTCAAAAGTAACAGACTTTTCTGATTTATTCAGATTGATGTTTGATACCGTAGATGATTGGGGTAAAGGTCATATTGCAGAGTGTATTTTAATCTTATCAAAGTATCAACAATCAGACGCAGTTGTAGTGGATAAAGAAATCAATGTTATGGCTATGTTTGTAGAAATAATAGGGAGTATAAAATGAGTAGTCATCCAGAAGGCGGAATGCCACAAGGACAACAACAATTAGATATATCAAAAGCAGATACTATTGTTTGTGAAGAGTGTGGAAACGCATCTTTCATACAGGCATTTTTCTTAAAGAAAATATCAGCACTGATGTCACCAACAGGTAAAGAAGCCATTGTTCCAATGCAAGTATTTAGTTGTGGAAATTGTGGAGCAATTCCAAAAAATATGATAAGTGCGCCAACACAATAAGTTTAAAGTAGGTAAATTAACATTTACCCTTCCAAATAATAAACCAACAGATGAAATGTTTCAACAATGGAAACACGAATTTTTTAGTATGCCCGGAACAAAAAACTATAATGTTTGGTTGACGGGTGGATACTTAGAGGATTGGGAAACCACCGATATTGATTTGATATTGACAGGTAAACCTAACTATAAAGAAGTAAGAAATTTATTACATCAAGCCAGAATTATTGGTGTAAAGTATGGATTACTAATTGATATATCACATTGGGATACAGAACCTTTATATATTTATGAAAATTATCCAAGTGCTTGGGGTGTAGGAAGTGGTATGGAAAAGTTTGTTGTGGAAAAACTAAACATAGATTTTAGACTATTTATTAACGATAAATTAGCAAAAGAAATAACGGGATATGAAAAAGTTATAGAGGGACTATACAGATATAAATTTACATACCCTACTAAAAAGCAATTAACAAGAGATTATAAATCTAAACCAATATTACTAAATGGATAAAAAAACCACACATAATGAGAAAAAGTGGTTGGTATGAAAAAGAAAATAAATAGAGTTCACTACAATGTAGATAAATTCTACAATGAAAATTATAGAATAGTTTTAAAAGAACAAACTGAACATAATTTTCCAAAAGGTGAACACGGAATGAAACTCTATCAACACATTGACGACGAGGGTAATACAATATATTCTAATGAACAAGGTGAATATGTTTACAATCATCATCAAGCTCTTAACATTTATCAAAACAATATGGGTAAATTTGAGGGTGGAAGACAACACGACCCAATCTATAATAACGAAAATGCAAAATATCAAATATATACTTTTGGTTGTAGTTGGACTTATGGTTGGGATATTCAACAACAACAAACCTTTACTCACTTACTCGGAGATGAAAATACAGCGGTTCATAATTATGGAGCAGGTGGAACAGGTTTAGATTTCGCAGTCAAGACATTATCAGAAGTTTATATGCCATCATCATCCAGACAAATATTTATCATTACAATGCCACACTTTTTTAGACGAACTTGGTTTGATGATAATGGTGTTGTATTGAGGTCTTGGCAAGTAAAGGAACAAACTGATATAAATGAATATAATCACTACTTTAATTTTTTACACAATTATGAATTACTTAATAGATTTGTAGGTCGTGATAAAATTATTTGGGGAACTTGGGAAAATGATATACCGAGAGATAAATTTGATGTGGTGTTTGAGTGTATTGACCACACGACAGACGGATTACATCCAGGCCCAAAAGCACATAAACAATATGCAGAAAGACTAAAAGATGTATTACAAGATAGATTTAAGTAATTACGAACCACGAGAAGTTCCAGCGTATCAAGAGTTTACAAAATACAATGATATTAGTTCAGAACAAATACAAGTAATATCAGAAGAGTTATCTGAATTTAAAGATTCATTTGGAAAAGATTGGCAAGAGTGGAATTTAAAAGACTTACGAAGTAGATTGAAAGATAATTGGACATTTTATTTAACTGAGTGTGGTTGGGCATTTATAGATTGGAATAGAAAGTATCCTTATTTATGTAATCGTTATATAATACCGGAATATAGAAATAAAGGATTGGGAAGTGATTTAGTTTGGTTAAGGTGTAATGAAATCAAACAACAAGGATACAATTACGCGATGATTAAGTTAGAAGATTGGAACACACCGGCACTATCGGTGATGAAAGAGAAAATATTCACTAAAATTGACTAAGTGTATATTTATATATAAGGAAGAATTATGTCAACAACAGCACAAAACAAAGCAAAGAGTTTATTAAATTATATTACAGGTAGTTCAGGAGGTTGGCCAACAAATACAAATGTTGCCATAGTAGCTGGTTTAGATTACTTTATCGAAGAAAGCACAGATAACATTTACTTCAATGAAATGAATACTGCTTGTGGTATGTATGGTTCATATGCCAGTCAATCAGCTTTTATGGACCAAGTATCAGATTATGCAAATGAAAAGGGTTGCACAACCGCATATATTTACGGACAAGATGATGTTAGAAAGAAAAATCCATCAACAATTCAACAACCATTAATTAGTGAGAGTTTTGCAAGACACGGAATAGCAGTCAATTTTGAGTATGGTGATGACACAGGAAGAACATATTTTTCACAAAGAGGAAACACAGACCACTTAGATAAGTTCCATTTGTGGATGCAATCACCTTGGTTTAGTGATGATAATTTATTAGAAATAGTAAGTGGTTCATTTAATAAAAATTCATTTAGAACTATATTAGGTTCATCACCAGTTAGTTCAAGTTTAGTTCCTTTATTCAATCCAGCTTCTTTTGGTTCTAACAACCCATATCATCCAGATTACTTAGTTAGAAGTCCAGGACAACACGCAGCAGGACCGGGTGGTGAATTTGGATTAGAGTTTCATAAATATAATTCAGGAACAGATGCTTATCAGAATGCAGCCGATAGTGGTTCATTTTTAATTGAAAAGTTTATTATTGGTAGTGGTAGTATTGTTAATAATGAGGGTTATGCTTCTCAACATAAATTAGAAGTCATTATGACACCAGACAGAAATATCATAGCTCGAGATAAAGACTTTTTTGTAAATGACAGCGCACCAAAATACAAAGCAGATGGTGATAGGTGGTATGGTAAAAATACTATTATGTTATCAACCGTAAGTGGTAGTTTAATTAAAATGTATGATGGTTCAACAAAACAAGTTCAAGATGTAGCAGCAGGTGATATAGTTAAATCATATTTACCAGCTGGTATGCCAGATGAATTTTCTGCACAAGATTGGATAGACTATTCCACTACAAGTTTAGACGGGTCAACAATGTCAGGTTCAGTTGTTGTTAGAACATTTGAATCAGAAGCATTTGGTTATATGTTAGTCAATGGTTCTATAAAGATTCCATACTCTGACCAAGCAATGCACAAAGGAATACAATATTTTACTAAGATTGGGGATACTTGGTCTTGGAAAAAACCAGATGAAGGATTATCAATTGGTAATTACTTTTTAAATTCATCTGAAGAAGAAGTGGAGATAACATCATTAGCAGAGGTTAGTGAATCAGTCAAACAATATTCATTAGATGTTGAAGATATTGATACTTACTTCCAAAGTGATATTGTGGTTCACAATTTACCACCAAAATAAAGAGGTTATATGAAACAAAATGATAGGTTTCAATTCGTAGTTCATAAAGAAAATTTTTTATCATTAAGTCAATGTCAAAAATTAATGAGATACTTAGAAACAGGACAACCAACTGAATCAGAACTTGCTGGCAATTATGATGACAATGTATTGAATAAAGAAGTTCGTGATAATAAAGAAGTTATAATTAATAATGAAAAATTAAACAACAAACTAAAAATGGTTTTTGAATTATCTAATCATTCCATTTACAATTACGATATACAAGAAATGGAAAAGGTAAAAATACTACGATATGAAAATGGTGGTAAATACAAATGGCATACCGATACAGGAGCAAAAGAAACTTCAACAAGAAAATTAACAGCAGTGATTCAATTATCAGATGAAACAATGTATGAGGGTGGAGATTTAGAATTTGGTATCACAGATGATTCTGGTAAGAAAAACTATACGGCACCAAGAACACGAGGAAGTATCATAATCTTTCCTGCATTCTTATCACATAGAGTTACACCAATCACAAAGGGTAGAAGATATTCATTAATAACTTGGATGAACGGAGATACTTGGAAATGAAACAGAATAACAATTGGCAGTGGTATATGTCAAGACCAAACTTTTTAACAAGTGATGAGTGTGATGAGTTGGTTGAAAGAATTAAAAACACCGAGAAAGGTGAGCAAGGTTGTTTAGACGACCACATTGGAGATGACCACAATACAGATTTTAGAAATGTAACGGAGTGGTATCTACATAAAGATATGAGAGATTATGTTGTAGGGGATTATAGTTCATTACAACAAAAGTTATTTGTGGCAGGTAAAGTTTGTAATCAATTATCTTGGAATTTTAACATACAAGAAGTTGAAAACAATATGAAAATGATTGAGTATTTACCAGGTGATTTCTTCACTTGGCATTCAGATTTCAACAATGGTAAAAGTTCTACAAGAAAACTTGCTATGATTATTCAGTTGTCAGACCCAAAGGATTACGAGGGTGGTTCAACACAATTAGCAATCCAAGACCCAAAGACATTAGAATTTTATGAAATGCCAAAAGAGAAAGGAACATTATTAGTATTTTGTCCATTATTATTTCATAGAGTCACACCAGTAGAAAGTGGTGTTAGATATTGTATCCAAGAATTTATGTTGGGTGACACCTTTGTATAAATATTTATATGCAAATGGGTGTAGCTGGGTTGATGGAGATGAACTTCAAGATAGAGAGGAACAAAGATTTAGTCAATTATTATGTAATGATTTAAATCTTGAAGAAATAAACCAAGCAATAGCTGGTTGTAATAATGAAACCATAATAAAAAATACGAAAGAGTGGATTCTTGAAAACAAAGAATTGATTGATGAAACGATATTTATTATAGGATTTACAGCAGAAAGTCGTTCCAATTCAAATTGGGATTTCTATGAAGTTGAACTTTTTAAAAGATTTTTAGATGAATATTTTTGTAAACACATTTTGTTTTTTTCATTTGGTAGAACACACAAAGATATAAACTTAGATAACTTTACAGATAAACCATTTTATGAAGTGGTTTCTAAAAATGCAAATAAGTTATCTGATATTTTTTGTGAAAACGGACACCCAAACGAAAAGAGTCATAGAAAGTTTGCAGAATACTTGAAGGAATATATTGATGTATAAAAAAATAGATATGAAAGAACTAAAATTGAATCAAGATTTTAGGTGGATTATTACGAGAGAAAATTTCTTTTCACAAGAGGAATGTGATGAGTTAATTAAATATATTGATAAACATGCGGAAAGAAAAAGAGGACATAATGTTCCAAAGTGGAAAATGATGGAGTGGGATAAGGTTGACTCAAACAAAGACATTGATAAGTTAACAAAAGCTGAACATAGTGAGAACTTTGATTGGGGAGATAATGAGTGTATATTAAACATTAGTAAAAATGATGAACAAAAATATCTTGATAAGTTTTGGAGTGCTATACAGATTGCCAATGCAACAACATTCAAGTATAAAATAAAAGGTATATATCACAATAGAATACAAGCTCATAGATACGATAAAGATGATTCTTACAATCCACATTCTGATTTTCACAATTACAAAGATTATAGCACACCAAAATTAACTTGTATTGTATTTTTAAATGATGGTTCTGAATATGAAGGTGGTGAGTTCAGAATGTTTGACGGAACAATAATAGAACCAGAAGTAGGAAAATTAGTTATACATCCCGCGTTTGCAGGACACGAGGTAAAACCAATAACAAGTGGCCATAGATACTCTTGTATCGCTTGGGCAGTAGGAGATACGTTTGTCTAATGAAAAAGAAAGACCTAAAAATAGCGATAGCAATATGTCCACAATGGTCAACATCAACACCATCATTTGCATTAGGTAGTCTTAATACTGCTTTAAATAACGCAGGATTCACATCAACAAAACAATTCGATATAAATATGATGAGTTCATTATATTTAGCAGACACTAATCCAGACCTATTTAGAAAGTGGATTGAAGATGACCCTTGGTCTACAAAAAAGATTTTCGTAGGACAAATCATACCATTGTTTCAAGAGTTTTGGTTCAAAATAGTTGAAGAACTTTCAACATATGATGTTGTGGCATTCACAACATATTCATCAAACATAATGACAACAGACTTTCTCGCTCGTTATTTAAGACAAATAAATCCAAACATACAGATTTGGTATGGTGGGCCTTTTTGTTGGTATGGTGAAAATGGTGGATTGGTAGAGGCAGGTATTAATCAAAATTATGGTGGTGGACATAGGAGTGAATTAGAAGTATCAAGACTTGTAGCTATGAGTAGAGAGTTTGTAGATGTTGGTTGTGGGACTAACGAGGGTGAGAAAACTATTGTTGAATTAGCAGAAAGTATTGTAAATGGAGACGGACACTACGAAAATGTAAAAGGTATTTGGACTTGGGATAAACTAAGACCATCACTACCAACGGTAATGCCATTGGGTCGTAGTGGTAGAAAACCAATCTATACGGGTAATCTACAAATTATGAAGTTAAATGATTTAGATTCACCTACTTGGTCTAAAGAAGTGTTAGACGGATACACAAGAATTAGATACATTGATAGATACTCAAATGACTTTGGTCCAGATTTGACGGTACCAATTCAGGGTTCAAGAGGTTGCACTTTTAAATGCACATTTTGTAGTGAAACAAGAATGTATAGATATAGAAGTCCAGAAAAAATAGCAGGTGATATATCATTTTTATATAACAATTATGGAGTTAAAAACTTTTGGTTTACTGATTCATTAATTAATGGTTCAATAAAAAATTATGGATTATTAATTGACTATATACTTGAAATGAAAGAAAAGGGTGAATTGCCAGAAGATATTAGATATGGTGGATACTTTAGAACACATAAAAAAATGGATACAGAATTCTTTGACAGAGCAAGAAAATCAGGTTTGGTCTATATGAATATTGGTGTTGAAAATGGTGTAGCAAAAACATTAGCACTTATGGAAAAAAGACAAACACCACAATTAGTTAGAGATTATTTAGACGCTGTAACCAAGGACGACCAAATAACATTTGATACAGGTTGGTTACCAGGTTATCCACGAGAAACAAATGTAGACTTTGCCAATAGTTTAAAGTTTTTATATGATGTCAAACACAACTATAAACTTGGAGTTGACCACGGAGGTAGAATCAATATTATGAAGGGGACTGATGTATTGGTTGAAACACCATTGGCAGAAATGAAGGAGGTATTTGGTATATCAAAAGAGGAAAGTCTGATGAAAAATTGGATTAGTGAAGACTATGTTAACAACATTTTCAGTAGACATACAAAAGCACACTTGACAGACTTGTGGTTAAAAATATTTAAAATTAATAGACGAGGTTTAGTGATGGATGTCGATGACCACATTGAATTACAGAAAGATACCAAGGTCAAAAGAGATTGGAAAACAAGAGAATATCAAGACGGAACAATGCCTAAACCACAATCTTGGGCATTAGATAAAGTATTACATAGTTATAAGAATGGTGGAGAAAGAACGGACATTACAGACGAAAAGATTTTTGATACTTCATTCTTAACACCACTAAGTTATGATAATGCATTACTAAGTCATTTGAAAAAAGAGGGTTTTCAAGATATATTGGAGAATTCTATTATTGACCAGATAAAAGGATTTTGTTGGGTTTTACACAATATACACAAGAATATAAATTTAACATTTGATGTTGAAGATAATTTTAAAGTTTTTAATTTAAATGATACGAAGTTTTATTTTAGATTTGATTTTACAACAAACGAAAATGATGACTTTGAATTGGATTTAGAATTTAAAATTGATATAGATGAGCAAGATAAAGAATTTATAGATATAAAAGGAGTTGATAATATAGTCGTTGATAGAACATTCAAAATAAGTGGAAACTTTGGTGACTATACTGAACAAAGTGAGAGTGTAAAAGATTTATATATTGACTCAAATAATTACACAAAATATCAAATAAATCTACCAAGAACAAGAGTTACTGGCGGATACTAAAAAAAAATACATTTTCAGATTCATACAAGATACTTATTTATATCTAAGGTTATTCACTATGAAAACAAAAACACTATTTGAACACATAAAACAAGTTACAAATGTTCAGAACCAATTGTATTGGGAGAACATTACAGACGCAGATAAAAAGACTTGGTCTAATTATATGGTGCATAGATTTTTATCGATGAAAGCCGAGTGGATAGAAGTTGTAAATGAAATACAACAATATTGGGAATTGAAACCAAAGACGGTTTATCAGTTCTATACAAATCTACTACCAAGAGGAAATACATACTTACCATATGTTAAATCTAAGAAGAAATCCAAGATAGAAAAGTGGGCTATGGATATATTATGTGAACACTTTGAAGAAAGTTCACAAAATATTGAGAAAACACTTGACATTATGGGTAAAGATGTTGTATATTCAATTA
>Ga0206125_10005807_pt1 | contig 10236 bp, 10 predicted proteins | sample Helgoland_Spring_4_FD_148598 | JGI IMG/M metagenome (GOLD analysis project Ga0206125, IMG submission 148598) | Pelagic subsurface seawater microbial communities from Kabeltonne, Helgoland, North Sea - Helgoland_Spring_Bloom_20160331_1 | ecosystem: Environmental > Aquatic > Marine > Epipelagic ...
AGGCATGTCTGCCACGCCCCCATCGTCTAGTGGCCTAGGACATCGGGTTCTCAGTCCGAAAACAGGGGTTCGACTCCCCTTGGGGGTATTCGCACTTTTCAGTAATTGGAAAAAGTCATAATGCTGGTGGCCTTTATTCATAGCCAGAGTGTTGAATGCTTCAAATTTGAAGCAGATGTTTTGAAAGGTGTGTTCACGTTTCACACATTTTTTTTGTAGAGCAATGAATCACTAGTTCAAAATGAGCGAACCTTTTTATTCGATCATCGGCTGGGCTATTCGGTTGAGTCCGGTATTGTTAATGGGCGTGACTTCCTTGCTCTTTCACTACCGGTTGCCGAATTCTAAAAACAAGGTGTTGATCGTTCTGGCCGTGGGCTATCTCAGTGGCGTGTTGTCAGTGTGGGCGTATTGGGATTTTGCCATTTCCTTTGCTCCTAATGATAACCTTGCAGGGGAGCTGCTTGCCAAAGATGGGGCTCCACAATTATTTGCACCATTTGTGATGCCATTTTTTGTAGCTGTCTATTTTCTGCTGATGTTGCCAATCACTTGGTTGGTAACCAAGATTTGGAAGAGGCAGGGTTCGGAGTGATCTGCTTTGGGGAATATTATGTAACGTTTGTTACAGAGTGAATTTTGCGTAGACAAACGGTAGACATGAAAAGGGAAGGGGGGACGTACGTTCTTGCTCCACGTACTTTCAGTAATAAGCTGAAGGCAAAAATGACAAAAGTTGCTAGAATTTGAGACGTGTTTTCAACGAGAAACTCAACGGTTGCACAGCCCTTGGGGGTGCCTGCCTTGCGGTTTTGCGCGTGATGCAGCGAGTCTGTTCCCGACTCGAGGGCAGCATGTGAAAAATTTCGGGTGAAGAGGCAGCCGCTAACACTTCTGAGAGTGGGTCATATTCAGGCGTTCTTAATGTACAAATCAAGTTGTGTTGTTTGTTGAATAATCAACTTTCGGAATACTCTGCTTGGCACAAGAGTGCTTCTCGACGACGTTGGCGGTGGCCGATAGATACGCGTACCCGTATTTTCTATCTGGCTCAAGATAAGTGCCTTCAGCCCATTCATTCCAGGCATTAATAAAAACAAAGCGTTCATTCTCTCCTTTATTTTCAATTACGTAATGGCTCGCCGCATCCAGCCATTGCCGATAGATCTCAGGTGTGCAGCCGTGGTATGCACACCCTCTACCCGGTTTGCGAGCCTCATTGTCCCACTCCATCATGACACCAGGAAAGACATTCTGTCCAGGGCTGAGTTCACTCAAGGCCTCGGCGACGGCGTGTGTGTAGTCAAAAACTTCACCTCGAAAATCAAGGTTATAAAACGTCTTTTTATTATTAATATTCTGACACTTTATATTGTGTGGTGGGAATTGCACGAGGCCATCAAAGCCGATGTCTTTGTAGTTCGAGAAACCAAATGAAGCAACTCCGACAATATAGATGTCGCCTATGTTGTTGTCGCGTGCATATTCTCTCCAACGCTTCGCAGTCGCAGCCGGATCTGGTATCAACATTGGTCGATAGAGAATCAGCAATGGTTTGCCATTGATCCTTATATACCGCGTATCTTTAAGGGCGGGTTCGATCTCTTGAATGAACGCAATGTCATCTTCGGGCGAATGGTCTTGGGGAATTAAAACATCTTTTTTTCCGCCATCCCAGTGTCGTGTCCAGCTTTCATTGGCCCAACAAAGACAAAATGGTAAGTCTAGATCAGGGTTGTCAAGGATTTGTTGAACCGGTCTTTCCATAACACGCTTGCCAGCAAACCAGTAGTGGTAATAACAAAAGCCATATATTCCATGCTGTCTCGCCAGTTCCATCTGACGTTTTTGAACCTCTTTCAGGCGGAGATCATAGAAACCAAGTTCACCAGGCAAGCGAGGTTGATAGTGACCCTTGAACTGTGGGATCGCCTTGGAGACGTTTGTCCATTCGGTGAAACCTTCCCCCCAAATTTTATTGTTGATTTCTAATGGATGAAACTGCGGCAGATAGAAAGCGATTAGTCTAAGTGCTGACTTATCTGCGGCTACATGTCGGTTTGACAGAGGAACGTAGTTGTCATCAGTTTTTCCCAGTGCTGTCTTAAGTTGTTCTGAGTACAAGCCTTTGAGATTAAAAAGTCGGTAGGAAATCGGGGCGGCGATCTTATTGATAAAGGAACAGAGCCGCATTTTGCACTTATGGTAGGAACGATATAAATTCATAATTCTCCCGCGATAAGTTATTTACTAACGGACTGACGACCAAGTATAGTGAAAGATTTCCAAAGAAGCCGTTGTCGCTAATAATCCAGACAGGATAACTCATGCCCTCGGGGGTACTTTGGTGTGCATTCTGGATACGTGGGAAAGCACGATCAGACCTTTCAACTTGAGTTCTGGAGCGCCGATGATGACTCCGCTTGATTTCTACTTCTATACAATTTTCGGCGCCGGTTGCGTTCTGGCAGGGGTGCTTTCACTAATAGCCACCAGATGCCGTTGGCTTTCCGCAACACTTTTACTGGCTACAGCAATTTGTATTTTCTGGTCGAGTCTGTTGTTTGGCTTGGAAATTGGCTTTCGAGCATGGCAGGCCATTCCGAATCCACCAGAGGAGGCGTATTCTGATTCCGGGCCATCCATCGTACTTGTTGGAGGGTGGATTCCCGGAACAATCTTCTGCATGATTGTCTTTCTTTGCGGTCAACTCTTTCACAGATTCCTAAACTGGACGCGGTATTGTTTCTCAAAAAATACCAACAGTCATTCGAAGGCGAACGCAGCGACTTCGGGAACAATATCGAGACAGTATTGAGCGGTCGTATCAGGCTTTAGTAGCGTTCAGAGAACGAATGTCGATGACGCGAACTGTGCTTGCCTTTGTTTGTCTTTATTTGATCGTTGATGTCGGCGATTAAAAATGTGAATAAAATTGGGTCGTTCACCCCTTAGGGTGTCTTTGCACTACTGTCTCTTGAGTGTGTGGGAGGTCGCGGGAGTTTTTTGGTGACGGTTTGTGATGGTGCCTGTTTGCACTGCGTTGTGCACGAAAATAGTCATATCTTCGGCGGGTTTCGCTCCTGTTGTTCTACTCACACTTTAAAACCCTGCGATGACGTTGCCATCCATAGGATCACACAGGTTTTTCCATGCTGCGGTGCTGATAGCGGGTGATATGGATGTCACACTGCCGTCACATAGTGTGACTGAAATGCCGCCACTATGAAGAGATTGGGCACTTCCATGATCGCAGTTTTTTATCCAATCAGGCTGAGATTGAAACATATTACAACCTGACGCAATATTTGTTGCATCAGGTTGTTCACCATTCATACAAAAGTGTGGGCGCCAGCGTAGGTTTGAATCAGCCCACAAGTTCCCCCATGTACTTGAGTCATTCGGTTTTCCACTGCTCCCGCAGGTGCCATAACGTTCGGCAAACATAATTGTTTGTGAAAGTCCATCAGTCAGCATTGAGAGACGTGTTTTCCCCTCTGTAGAGAGTGCGTTCCTGTCACCAAAAATGAAAAAGTTGCCACCATAATTACCAATGGCCCATTTGTTAGCACCGCCATTCGTTGTGGCAGCAACAATCTCTGCATTCGGCCGGCTTGGACATAGAAATCCGTCAATTGATGTTGCGTAAACCATTTTCCCGTTGACAACGGTTGAAATATCTTTATTCGATTGTTCAAAAAGTGGTGCTTCTTCAAGAAACGGCAACAGAAAATAAAACGCAGTTGCACCGATATATCCCTTATATGGTCCGGCTACCTGAATAGGAGACTTTTTATGGTTTCCTACGGTTGTGGCATTCACGCATAGAGGAGGAAGAACTCTATTTGCATCCAAGAGACCATGAGCAGCAAGACCAATCTGCTTAAGGTTATTGGTGCAGACCATTCGACGAGCAGCAGAGCGTGCTGATTGAACAGCCGGCAAGAGAAGAGCTACAAGTACACCGATAATCGCAATAACAACAAGAAGTTCGATGAGCGTGAAACCGCGATGTAAAAATTTTTGACTAGTCATTATGGGTCCGCCTGCCTCCGTAACGATTCGAAGTTTTACTAGTTGACTAACACGTAATGTCCCACCATGAAAAAACTTATTATTTACTGATCACTTTCGTGTTCTTTCGCAAAAAAGACCATTGAAGATGCGTGTTTGTGCGAATGTCTGGGGTGTGGGGTTATAAAAAAAGTTTTCATATGAATGGTGTATTCATCGCTCATTGGATGCATGCCACGTGGCCCTTTGCCGGTGTGGTATCACGCAGGTGATACGGCATCACTTGCCGGTGCGGACGGCAGGAAAGAAGCGACTCCTCGCAGGATTTTGACACAGTATTGGGCAAAGAGTGACTTTTTATGTGTCATTGTGTGTTGTGCAAAATGCTTTGTATTTCGGTAAATCATCGAGTGAATGACTCCGTTCCGAGGGCATCATTTCCGTGGCTAATAAATGCTGATCATTTCTGCCGATAAATATCAGAGTTGTCTTTTTTCTGGAGGTGAGGAATGTTGAAATATCTTGCTGTCAAACAAATAGTGATCGCGGTCGGTGTTGTCCTGTTAACAGCTGCGGCTGCTATTGGGTTCAAGTCTTTCTCTGATTCTGTTCGGTGTACCGGAGCATGTTGCAACGAGCCAGCTGCACAGATCGGCTCTCTTGATAGTCTCACCCGGTAATGTCAAAAAAATCTGCTCGTTACTAGCATCATAAATAATATTAGGAGTTGACTACGTGCTGTTTGGAAATCAGGTAATTAGAAAAATCATTGTGACATTAACGCTGTGTCTCTTAACAACGCTTACATTTGCGAGTGAATCTGTACAGGTTGTTAAGGCGACTCTAGGCACAGGAAAGGCTGCAACGGATGTTACCGGTCAGGTAAAAGCAATTGTCGCTAGTAAAGGTTCGACTGTAATAAGCTCGGCAGGGTTGAGCGTGAGGAATCCCAAAGGATATTTTCGTGATCGAGTCACTGTCTATTATCAGTCTGGTGACGTAAAGAAGGCTATTACACTGCCCAATGGTACATCTGTGAATTTGTCACAGTTATTACAAATGAATTAGACGCCGATAAAGATCATTCGTTGAATCTTAGATGTAGCTACACGTCTGAATTGCATACAGATATTCTCATTAATAATTTATTTACTCTTTCAATAGTCTTCCGAGAGATGTCTTAGCCACGCTTGGGCCGTTTGCTATTAACTTCCCGCCCCAACGCCCCTCTTTGAGACACAATTCATTTCACGTTGAGCCTCTTTTTAACAAAATAAAGAGGAGGGATGAGGGTATCTATCACGTGATGGATGAATAATGAAGCCTTGGCTAGCAGCCGTCACCACATGAAGTTAAGTCCAGCCAGTGCTCCATGATAGAAAGCACTGCCAGAGCTATTAAGTCCATTTCCACTACTAGGTCCACTTGCAGCCTCCAGCACTTCTGGTTGGTCACCAGCTACACCGATACCATTTATCCAGAGCAGTTGATATCCAAGCTGAATACTGACAGCCTTGCTTATCGAATATGCCAAACGTGCACTGAGGTCACCCGCAAACGCAACCTGATTACGAAATACACTATTTTTATTATCAATGGTTCCCGCTGGTATTCCGTCATCCCATCTTCCTAAACACTGGTTGCCGTACAGTCCAGCTTTAGGACTGCAGGACAATTTCCATCGAGACTGGTTTCTGATCAGTGGAATATCCGCTCCTGCTTGCCATCCATAGAGGTTGTTTTGTGTGTTCCAATTCCAACTAATGGTTTGATTACCGCCTGTATTGATTCCAAAAAGTCCAAGCGTATCTGAGACTTGCAACCAACGAAAACCAGTTAGCCATTTTATTTGATTTACATCTGTAGTGTGATAGAGATTTGCTTCAAAACTATGAAGTCTTGAGGTGTAGCGAGTATCAACACTGTCTACAATCGAGATTGATCCACCTCTCGTTGGAAAAGTCCATGTGACACCCGTTGTTGGTGTGAATATTTGAGCAGCCATGGACTGAACATCAAAGTAACGAAAGCCTACGGCATCAAAAAATAAATCTTGATCTCGATATTTTATCCCCGAGATATCGGGTCCAGCGGCGGTGTTAAACCGAAAGCTACTTGCGTTAAGCAAATCACCAGGTTGTGGAGCAAGCTCAATTAGAATTGGACTGCTTGAAAGCGTGTTTCGCGTTAATATTGCTGCGCCCACATCAAACTGCCAATGAGCGGGAGACTTGTTCACATGTAAAACGCTCTTGTACGAGGCATTTTGTGTTGGCTTTAGAAATGTTTCAGTTAGGGCTCCATCAAGTGATGGTGTTGTTTCGTCACTTGCCGAGATAGAAACATTAGTACACACCAAGAGCAAAAGCATTGTAAAAGCAGGGCATCTCATTTAATCACCGCCTTATAAATAGAGCCACCTAACGATCAACATAACTTAAGTAGTGGCATCGGCTATATAAGATGTGTCGAGGAAACAATTATGTAAAAGATGAACTCATTTACCTTATCATCAGTTTTTTCTTCATTTGAAAGATAATGTTCTTACTCGCAAAGAAGCAGAGGTTGTAAAATTAGGGCAGACTAGGTTGTTTTGCACGATCAGATAAGAAGTAATACAACGATTTTCTTGCATGTTAATAATGAATTTTAGTGAAGAGAATACTGCTTTGAGCAACGCCCCTAATCAAGAAATGATCCTTGGTTATTTATTTACTCTCTCAATAGTCTTCCGAGAGTTGTCTTAGCCACCCGCGATTTTCATGCCGCGATGGGACGAAAAAAACTTTGAAGATAAAACTACTGCCCCATCTATAGATGGTCCCAATTCAGGCCAAACAAGTTTCAGGGTCTCTTATCTTTGCCTGTAATGTTGAATGGTCGCTAAAACTAAAAATAAGAGTTTTTGTTTGGAGCAATATTGGAGCAAAAGCTTCAGTGGGGGAATCAAGTTTTTGCTTATTACTAAAAATAAGCGGGTGATTTAAGAAAACGGCTATACTTCCAATTTTAAAATCAGCATAGAAATGATGGTTCAATCTCCCTTGGGGGTAGCGGTACTGTGCGTAACTCTCGTCAGTATTTTGTTTTTCAGTGTCACCATATTGTGGTGGCACTGCATGGCACCCCGATTCTTCAATCTGCTGGGCAACTTTTTGGGCGAACTTTTCATCCGGCCGCGAGTCAGCATGCCCGACAGCAGCTCCGAAGTGTGCATCTGTGATCTGGAGGTAGTGCTTCATGGCGACTGTCGGTGAATTGTCCAGCCATTTGCACCCCACATGCTGTGGAAATTCATTGTTCAATTCAGTCTCTCGGCTGGATCGTAGATTGACAAACAATTTCGGCCACTGCTGGACACCTGCACGACGGAGTATTCGACCAAACTGTGTGCGCTGGTTTTGGTTCTGTTCACGATACCGACCGATAGAGTCCGCCACTGATCCCTATTTTTTAGCATCCAATATGGCTCATGACTTTTTTCCGCAGATTTCTATTTGTGTCGGACTACCATACAGATGGTTTTCCAACTTCTGCACTCGAGTACACCTGATCTGAGGTCGAACATGATCATTGCGGCACGCCGGTGTCTAGCGGCACTTTTTGATCGCCTCCATGATTCGCCGAAAAAAGAGTGGCTCGATACCTGTGTTGTCAGTCTGGCAGCAGTAGGATTTCTTGGTCACCTGCTGCTCGTGGCGGTGGTCAATATGCTGCCGGAGATTCCACAGACAATTTTTGAGGGCCTCGATCGTAGCCTACTCCACGCGGTCTATACTCCGTTTAGCATCATCCTCTTCTACGAGGTGATCTTGCTGGTATTTGCCCTCGCAGACTCTCACACCGGAGAAGTCGCGAAGCAGTACCAGATCGTCTCGCTAATCGTTGTCCGGCGAGTTTTCAAAGACATAGGCAGCTTCGAAAGTTTGGAGCATTGGCTCGCGGAGACTGAGGCGGTGAAGGCAGTGCTGACCGACATGGGCGGCGCTGTGCTGATGTTTGTCCTCGTTACCGTTTTCACATTACTCCGCCGGACTATTCCAAAGGTGGCGATTCAACGCGACCTGGTTGGGTTCATCGAACTGAAAAAGGCGGTTGCCGTTCTGTTGTTGGTCGTGCTCTCCGGCCTTGCCATGTTGAACCTTGCGGTTTGGCTTCGGGTGTTGCCGGTGTCCCTCCTAGGACTGACACAATTGCCTGAAAATGTTGACATGTTCTTTTTCCCGCTCTTTTTTGAGTTCATGATTTTTACCGACGTGTTCCTTCTGATCGTCTCACTTGCCTACTACGATCGGTACGAATACGTATTCCGGAATGCCGGCTTCGTTATTTCCACCGTCTTGCTACGGGTTTCACTCTCAACCCCAAAGCCCTACGACATTGGCGTTGCGCTGACCGCGATGGCCTATGGAGTAGCCATTCTTGCGGTGTTTGGCTGGTTCAGTTCAATCGTCAGCCGTCAGCAGCCTCTCGACGGCAGCGACAAACTCCAAACATAAATGCTGATCATTTCTGCCGATAAATACCAGAGCTGTCTTTTTTCTGGAGGTGAGGAATGTTGAAGTATCTTGCTGTCAAACAAATAGTGATCGCGGTCGGTGTTGTCCTGCTAACAGCTGCGGCTGCTATTGGGTTCAAGTCTTTCTCTGATTCTGTTCGATGTACCGGAGCATGTTGCAACGAGCCAGCTGCAAAGATCGGCTCTCTTGATAGACTCACCCGGTAATATCAAAAAAACGTCTATTGTTCTTCAACAGACTGAATGGTTCTGTGAAGACCGAGGCATGTTTTCTATGACTTCGCTCAATCGTTTCCGATTGCCAAGAAACTTTGGCAGAACGAATCGTGCTGCCAAAAACAGAGACATGCCAATGGCAGCATGTGGTCGATGTATTCATCACTCCGCGGATGAATGCAGAATGTTTTTCGCAGGCGAAACATCATTCAGGTGACACGGCACGGCAGGTAGCAGATGTTTCATGAAAGCCTTCCCAGCCTACTGGTGCGGGATGACAAGGCAAAATCACTTCTTCACAGGCCGCGCGACGGGTGCGAGTAAGTTCCTCAATCTCTTCTTGGAGCGCTCTGACATAGTTCGCTTTTTCTTCTTGTGAAAAACGATGACTCCTGCCATCTTCGCCAGGTTTAGTTTCCTCAACGTGCTGCCATTCTTTAATTGCAGCTTTGCAGAGCGTCGATTGCATGGCAAATAGTGGCTTGCCATCAGCACGCCACTGTTTCTCATTACGAAGAAATTCAAATTCAGGATGGAAGGAATCGGGCAGTCGCCCCGGCACAAGTGGTAATCGACGTGTGAAACAAAGACATAATCGTGCATAGGCAAGATCGCCGCATAGCATGCCTAAAGTGAAATTGCGCACTTCGGTACCGCGCCTGGCTGTGAGCACATATCGGTCGTCATCGCGATTGTTATGAAGAGGCCACCAGGTACTATCAGGGTCTGCCCTCATGGTAGCATCAATAGCTAAACGTACGCGGTCCTGCTCCCGCCAATCATAATCTGCCGCGAATGTAGCGAAGAGTGTTCCATTCTCTTTATGAATCATAGGGGTTGAGTTGGAACTAGCTATGGTCGGAATCAGGTCGCTGAATTCTTTCGAAGGAAGATGCTTCCTGTGGTATTGAAGAAAGTGTTCCGGGTCGAGTGGAGTTCGTACCCGTTCGATAGTAAAGCACTCCGGCTTCACGCTGTGAGAGTCTGCCCGTAGAGCAGCCTGTACCGAAAAGTTATCTTCCATCATGTGTTCGCGGAAACACTCCAAATTGAAAAGTTTCTGTGTAAACACCTGCTCGTGTGCCGGTAGCGAGTGTGATTCCTCAGAAGGCAGTGGTCCACGAAACGCCGTGACAAGTGAATCAGCTCCGAGGATAAAGTGGTCATCGCCTACATAAAAAGCATTGCTTCCTTCCTCGCCCGCAGTGATGGCTTTGGCACGAAGTTTGGCCCAGTTCGCTGCAGAGTCAGGATCCTTCCCTGCATGAAGGGCTTCTTGCTGGAATTGCTCCCGAAATAATTCACGGCCACGTTCAAAAAATGGATTATCAAACCACACCTGGTCACCTGGCAGGAGCCGGTCTGTCTCGTAATGACGCTTCCAAAGAATGTCATATCCTTTGTTCGGAAGTTCATCAGGAATGACCTTGCGTCCTAGGAAATCGTTCATGGCATCAATACCATCGGCGTTTCCTGTTGTGCGAAAA
>Ga0206125_10005810_pt1 | contig 10233 bp, 12 predicted proteins | sample Helgoland_Spring_4_FD_148598 | JGI IMG/M metagenome (GOLD analysis project Ga0206125, IMG submission 148598) | Pelagic subsurface seawater microbial communities from Kabeltonne, Helgoland, North Sea - Helgoland_Spring_Bloom_20160331_1 | ecosystem: Environmental > Aquatic > Marine > Epipelagic ...
GTATCATTTCACATTATAAATTATTATTTCCAACATATTTTTTCGGCAACTATAAATAACATCCTTAATTCTCTACAAATTCATCTAATTATTTGTAGAGAATAATTTATAGAAACTTCGTCCTTTATAAAAAGTTGGTAAACATAATGTTTTTTTTTTGGGTGTTATAGAGTTCCACCAAGACGTGGTATAAGTTGTCGGTGTCTGTATACAGTGATTAATAAAAGGTATCTTATGTGGTATTGGGTATTCAGTTAACTTATTATATTTGGTATTCTTACAATAATATATGGTGGAGTTAGGATATTTATCGGTTGCGATCATTCCAGTCATATATATAAATGGAAATGTAGATAGATCATCTGCTATTTTATGGTCAAAATATACTGCTACTTGGTTGTCAAAATTAGATCCATTCCACAAAAAATAGTCTGCTAGATGTTTTGAATTAATATCTATCTCAGCTTTAGAGTGTTCTTGTAATATAGTTTTAAAAGTTTTCAATTCTTCTGAATAATATACCGATTTCAATTGCTCTTTTGCATATTCTGATATATATGGAACAATTGTATTTACAATTGTAGGTTTATCAACACCTGACCGATAGTCTTTCACGAACTGAATAATGTCATTCAAGTCATCACTTAATTGAGTTCCAGTATATGAACAATCATCACAATAAATATATTGAACATTGACCTTATCTATATGTTTTATATAGTTTATATTGTGTATTATATCAATTATATTTATATCGCACTTATGAATTAAATAGTTATATACTAACTGTGCAACCCAATAATTAGATTTATCTACATTTGTTTCATTAATCGAAACAATTAAAATATATGAAATATCTTTTTTGCACAACCGAATAAACTTATCAACAGAATTATATATTGCCGTAAGAAAACTAGTATACGATATATGTTTGGTGTTGTCCAATATAATGCTAGCTATTTCTTTACTTTTTTCAGAACATTGACCATTAATATATTTTAGTTTATGTTCATCATTTATTGTATAAGTTTTACTCATATGTATTTGATTTCTTAAATACATATAACGTGCTTCTAATATAAAACGATATATTCTATCTTCACTATTTTCATTTACAAATATTAAATCATATATTGTGTCAGCAATATCATCTTTTAAATATTTCAATGTTTGCTCGATTTGTATGGTAGAGGATGTAAATTGGTATATATTGTATATTTTTATAACGTCATCTTTTTTAATTAAAATATCGAAATTGGCTTTTATTATTTTATTCAATGAATCAATTATATCATGTATAAGTTTAATATGAGATTCTATTTTAGATGTATCTAATAATTTAATCATATTATTATACACATTTTGATATTTGTCTGATATTGAAGGTAGTGTTGATGGTTGTGTTCCTAATTGTATTGTTTTTAAATCTCCATTTGGGTCAATTGGGTAAATTGGAAATAATAATTCTAAATCAGGAGATAATAATTTTATTTTATTTGTTAATTGTAATGCGAAATCAGAAAAATTATTAGTTGCTGGTACATATTTTTGAATTAATTTAACAATCTCATTATCTGTATCAGTAGAATTTTTATTAATTTTATGCATATATTTTATATTACGTATGAATTTTGTATAACTTGTATTAGAAGGTAACTTATATATTCCAGGAGGAATATCCGAAGATGTAGAATTTATATTAACAACTATTATTTTGTGTATCTTTTTTGGTACATAATCTAATTTTATTAATGTATCCATAATATATATAATATTATTTTATAAATAACATCCTTATTCCTCGTTATCAATTAATAATTCTTTTCTTTTTTTTATTTACAATTAAATATGGTAAAACTGTTTTTGGCAATTTATTCAATCCCATTACATACATCTTAAAATACATCAATTCCATGATTCGCTCATTGTACACTGATTATTTATTACCTTTAATTAACCATGAACTAGATTGTATTTTATTACCAAATCCATCTCTTAATTTAATTCCTCTTTGATTACATATTTCAGTTTCTGGTATAGTATTATTGTTTTGATCACCTCCATTACAGAAATAGGTTGGTTTAGGTTCGACAGTTTCAAGTGTCTTACAAACTGTTCTATCTGTATCAATTGATACAATTATAATATCAACACATCACAATTCTTTAATTATTTGGATTCGTTCTTCTACTGGCATGAATGATTTACCTTTTTTAAGTTTTGATTGAATATCATTATTAACAATTACCATTCATTTATTTCCTATTTTCTTTGACATTTTAAAATATTCTGGATGACCAATATGAATTGGATCAAAATATCCACTCACACAAACAATTTTTTCCATATATAATATAAAAATTATAATAAATATGTAGTATTTTGTTCAAAATGGAGAGGATGGTATACACTGTATAGAATATGCTTGATTATTCCTCATGTAATTATTCATATTTTGTGATATTGTTAATTTTTTAATATTCTTGGTATTTTATTATTCCCATTTTGATAACTTTTATATTCATAAATATGAGGAGTGTTCTTAATTATTCTTTTTATTAGTTATGGTTTCATTGTAAACTGATTAATTGTTAGTATTATCTAAATTATTCGATTTAGTAGTATATTGTCCGATTACCGTTATACTTATCTTTGAATAATAATTATTTTTTTCATTTGATATTATAGCTTCTTCCATTTTTTAATTCCATTTTTGGTTTCCATTATAATCCATACATTTTTATCATTCCCTTTTTTTGTTGTACCTATACTATATTTAGTAGCACTCTCTGATGGACTTGGTCTATTTTTTTTATTATCTACCATTTTTTGTTTTGAATCTTTTTTAGTTAAATATTTAGTATATTTAATTTGTAATAGTCTATTCTTATTTTTTATATTAATTAATGGACTTTCTAATAAAAAATCATTATTATCTAAAAAATAATTTAACCATTGTATATCTTGTTGATCATATTTTCCTGGGATTGTATTTATTTTATAACTTTTTCTTGTACTTTTGGGGGTATGATCTTGTTTATTTAGCCAAATACTGTAATTCAATTTTCGTGCATCTCTTAATATAGTATAATTTATTTTACCATATTTAGATTCTAATAATTTTAAACAATCTTTGTGAATTATTGAACCATTGTCAGATTCATCATATATAGTTCCATTTTTATCTGAATATATACCCTCATACGTATCAGTATCATTTCCACATATTATTTTTATATTTGTTCCATTTTTATTAAGCCATATAATATCTTGTAACCATTTATATTTTTGTACATTATTCAAACATATACGCTTATTAAATAGATCTAATAATATAGAGATATCTATAACTTTTAGTAATTTTTTATATCTAATTATCTTAGTTTTAAATTGTTCTTCAGTTATATAATAAAATAATACAGAGTACTCCATATCGGATACAAATAATCTGAATACATTTTTGGATAATACTTTTTTAGCAATAGTTAAAATTTTATTATATTGTTTTATGTTATAATAACACCCCGAATTATGTAATGGACCACTACATAATGTACAATATCTTTCAAACCCCATTATATTATAATAATACGAAAAAAATATTATATTTTAGTATTAATTGGCAATTCTTTTAAAATTAGTATTATAATAATTGATATTCATAATATTTGTATAGTTGCGTTTATTAGTGAATACGCTGAAAATCATTTATTAAAAACGATATAATTTGAAAAAATGTATATATATATATTAGAACGAATCGTCGTTAGTACTTATCACATTTTTCAAAATCAATATGCTTCTCATTGCCATTACTATCACGCATGTAATAGTATTGGTAGAATACTTCTGGCATCTTTTGATTTCCTGATCTACCACGCTTAAATAGGGGACCTATACATTGTCCGTTATTGTTGTAAACCTGACCTAGATATTCCTCAACAACTTTGATGGTTTGTCCATTACATATAGTTGGTTCAAACGGGTGGACCATTTGTGGATGTTGTGGATGTTGTGGATGTTGTGGGTTATGATGGTGCATGAACGATGACCGGTCCAAACTGAGGGTACATCCGTTTAATTTACCAGTTAAAGCTACATTTAATATAAATTGTGTACCATCATATATTACTGACCATTTTAGTTTTTTGGGTAATGCAGATGTGTCTATACAGGCTATAATAATCCCACAGAACCACATCAAAAATGTGGGGAAATACCCGACTGGCTGATGACCAGTAATAATAGCGGTTATATGATTTTTATATAACAGCTCACCTATACATTTGTTATGTTTGTTCAATATTTTTTCCCAGTATGGTTTACCATATAACTGGAATGAGTCATATATATACCCTCCTGTACTCATAGATGCCATGTAACACAAGGCTATCATTTGATTAATGGTATGATCTACATACTTATTAGCTTTTAATATACTATCAAACCATTCTAATAATATATTACAATGGTTTATGTATGCCGTTTGTTGTATTTTTATAATATCCGCAACACATTGAGTATCTATGATGTCGACCTTCGTGGTGTATTCCGTGGTTGTTAATGACGTGGTTGTGTTTGCGGTTACTGTTATAAGCTGGTGTATTTTTTCAACACTTCCATGTACACATAATGCATTACCCACTTGTTTCATTACATTACCATTGGTTAATAATGTTCTATATATTCCATCATCACCGAACAAATAGGATAATAATGACATAAATAACTCGTACTCGCATTCAACAGCTATTGTAGTATTACACACATTTTTAACGTGTTCCTCAAATAAAATATCACCGTTGACGTCAAAGGTTCTTAATGCTTTTTGTACAATTAAGTGTAGGTATGCAAGGTGATCATTACAACCCATCGTCTCTTTATATATGAACTTTAATATGTTCAATATAGTGGGGTCTTGATCCTTCGAACTACAATACTCGGTGATTGTAGTTATACTTTTATCTGCAAGGGTCTTAATGAATCCCATTTCTTGCATAGAAGGACATTCAGAGAACTGCTTGTCGGGGTTATTGAATAACCATAATACTTCTACTAGTCGAAACTTGTTTATGTCCCGATTTCCAAGAATAATAATACACGATTTGTGTTCAATTAATTTTTTTAGTAACACCATGTAGTTGTGGTAGTCCATCACTTGGGTGAATAATTCGGGACTCTGAGTCTTATCATGTACAAGGTCTCCCATCATTAGTAGAGTCCCTGGTATACATATGCGTCCATAGTGATCTATATTTAAATTAGACGATACAAATTGGTTAAGTGTATGAAAATCACCCTCTAACTCCGGTCCAATTATTATATTAAGTAATCCTTTTATTTTTTGTTTTTTGAGGGGACCGTTTCCCATCCTGCTTATTTCTCTACTTTGTATTTGTAGTTTATACATCTCTCGTAGATCATTTGGGTCTGGTACTTGGTCTGGGACTTGGTCAGGGACTTGGTCTGGGACTTGATCTGGATCTGGGACTTGGTCTGGGACTTGGTCAGGGACTTGGTCAGGGACTTGGTCAGGGACTTGGTCTGGATCTGGGTCTGGGACTTGGTCTGGGACTTGGTCTGGGTCTGGGTCTGGGTCTTGGTCTGGGACTGGGACTTGGTCTGGGACTGGGACTTGGTCTGGGTCTTGCGAGTTGTTTTCCATCTGATGGAGTGTGGTCAATTTCTGATATATTCATTTAATATTATATATGTGTTATAACCATTATTTTTCAATTTTTTTATAATGGTGTGATTAAACTATAGTATTTATGGTTTAATTTATAAATCAACTAATAATAATTAGGGATACAAATATTTCAACCATTCATAATTGACTCATTAAATTTTAATATGTATATAATAGGTGGGTATATACATATTAGGTAAAATATTGAATTAGTTGTATTATATATCAATTATTATAGTATACTATAATTAATATTTACCCCTTAATTATATGTAACTACCTATATATAGTTTGAATGAATAATATATAAATATTCATTTTCTGATATATAGTGCATTACTTTTTACTATCCATTAATGTTGAAAAATCAGATTTATTTTATACCGTAATTAGTAACTTTTAGTATATATATTAAAAAAAGTGTATACTTATTGTAAATTAATTTTGTATTATATTGCAATTAGGTATATATTTGTATAAAATTAGATCGATTACGTCAGTACATGCACTGATATGTAATATTTGTAAATTATTTAAATTGTGTAATACATTTATATTAGTTATTTTATTACACCATCTAATATTTAATTTTTGTAAATTTGATAGATACTTTACTGGGGATATATCTGTTATGTTATAACAACGTACCATATATAATGTTTGTAAATTAGATAGATATTTTAATGTGCTTATATTTGTTATATTATTACACCAACCGATATTTAATATTTGCAATTTATTTAAATTGCGTAATGCAGTTATATCTGTTATTTGAATACACCTTCGCATATATAATATTTGTAAATTAATTAGATTTTTTAATGTGCTGATATCTGTTATTTGAGTACATTCACTGATATATAATGTGTGTAAATTAATTAGAGTTTCTAATGCAATTATATCTGTTATTTGAATACACATACTCAAATCTAATATTTTTAAATGAATTAGATATTGTAATGCGGTTATATTTGTTATTTGAGTACACCTACTAATATTTAATGATTGTAAATGAATTAGATCTTTTAATACACTTATATCAGTTATATTATTACAACCACACATATTTAATGTTTGTAATTTAGGCATATATTGTAATACACTTATGGCGGTTATATTATTACAACCACAAATATCTAATATACGTAAATTATGTAGATATTGTAATCCGTTTAGATTAGTCAGTTTATAATAATTGTTTATATATAATATTTGTAAATTAGGTAGTCGTAGGAATGTAGTTATATTATTTACAGTATGACAACTACGAATATCTAATGTTTGTAAATTAGATAGATATTCTAATCCGGTTATATTAGTTAGTCTATAACAATGATTTATATTGAATACGTATAAATTAGTTCGAGATTGTAATATAGTTATATCTGTTAGTTTATTACACATATTAATATCAAATATTTGTAATTTATGTAGATATTGCAATCCATCTATATTTATCATATTATCACAACCACCTATATATAATTGTTCTAAATTAGAAAATCTTTGCAATTCTACGAGATTTTCTAATTTAGAGTTTTCAATTAAAAGAATTTTAACAAATTTATTTATATATTTAGGCGTAATACGTTTACATATTTGACGGAGTACACAAATATCAGATAAAGTATAAGATATAAAATTATTATTTAGAACTATTGGCAATATCTGATGTATAGATAATTCAGTCATTTTATTGTGGATTTTGGATATATTGTTTTTAGCATATGTAATACGAGGGTATTTAGTATTTGCAATATTTGCAAGTAAATCTGGTGAAGTATCTACAGTACGTGAATATATGTTATCCAATTCATCATTTGGTAAGCTTCTTTTTCGGTTATATGATATAGTACACATATTATTTTCAGATAAAGTTTTGTCTGAACTCATACTGATTCTTTAAATATGGTGTATTCAATTGAAATATAACATGTATATTATATTTCAATTTTTTGTTTATAAACATTTTTGTAATATTTAATATTGGTAAATTAGATACATTGAATATTAAAGAATATATCCTTTCCGATTGTAGAATGGTATATGTTCTATTATGGATTTATTATAATATACACTTATATCTAATATTTGTAAATTAGTGAGATGTTGGAACCCGGTTATATCTGTTATTTTATTACATCCCATAATATTTAATTTGTAAATTGGTTATATGTTGTAGTGCTATCGTATCTGTTATTTTATCACACCCTCTAATATTCAATGATTGTAAATTAGTTAGATGTTGTAATGCTGTTATATCTGGTATTTGATCACACAACCCAATATTTAATATTTGTAAATTAGTTAGATGTTGTAATGCGGTGATATCTGTTATATTAGTACACCCACTAATATTTAATGATTGTAAATTGGTTAGATATTGTAATGCGGTTATATCGGTTATTTTTATATAATTAGTTATATCTACTGTTTGTAAATTAGTTAGATATTGTAATACATTTATATCTGTTATTTTATTTGAATTATTTATTTGTAATGATTGTAAATTAGTTAGATATTGTAATACAGTTATATCTGTTATTTTATTACACCAATTCATATTTAATGATTGTAAATTAGTTAGATTTTGTAATACTGTTATATCTGTTATTTTGGTGCAAAAGTGTATATCTAATAATTGTAAATTAGTTAGATTGTATAATGCAGTTATATCAGTTATATTGGTACAAGTATTTATATTCAATGATTGTAAATTTGGTAGATGTTGCAATGCGGTTATATTAGTTATATTGTTACACCAACTCATATTTAATGAGTGTAAATTGGTTAGATATTGTAATACTGTTATATCGGTTATTTTAGTACAACATCGCATATCCAATGATTGTAACTTAGATAGATTTTGTAATGTAGTGATATCGGTTATATTGTTACAATAACTGATATCTAATGATTGTAAAATAGTTAAATTTTGTAATCCTGTTATATCTGTTATTTTTTGACATACACTTATATCTAATGTTCTTAAATTAGTAAATCTTTTTAATTCTACAATATTTTCTAAGTTCGAGTTTTTAATTAAAATCTGGTTAACATATGGATCTATATTTGTTGCACTTTTTGACAGTTTATTAAATATACCTATATCAAATAAATTATCATAATGATTTTGTAGTAATAGTGGTATTATCTGATAAATAAATATTTCTGATAATTTAGTTATCTTGTCTATTTGTTTTATTTTTTTATCATAAGTTTCCTGATATACTTTAGATATATCAGGATATTCTGTTGTGCTCATATTTTACAAGTGAAATAAATGCGAATGAATTTATATGGAATAACTATTACTTTTTTTTTAAAATTAGTTTATACTGATATATATATATTATTTATATACATTGTATTTCTATATACTTTTCAATTTTTTAATCTAGTATATCCTCTATATATTAAAAAAATAAATATTTAAATGAATGTATGTATTATTTTACAATCCATTATTTAATGAACAATCCATTATTTAATGAATAATCCATTATTTATCATCGTATTATTTGTAAATTAGTTAGATGTTGTAATGCTGTTATATCTGTTATTTTATTCAATCCACTAATATTTAATGATTGTAAATTAGTTCGATATTGTAATGAGATTATATCTGTTATTTTATTACATCGATTAATATTTAATGATTGTAAATTAGTTCGATATTGTAATGAGATTATATCTGTTATTTTATTACATCGATTAATATTTAATGATTGTAAATTAGTTAAATTAGTTAAATTTTGTAATGGGGTTATATCTGTTATTCTATTACATACACTTAGATATAATATTTCTAAATTAATAAATCTTTTTAATTCTACAAGATTTATTAATTTAGAGTTTTTAATTATAATCTGGTTAACATATGGATCAGTATTTGTTATACTTTTACACAGTTGACGAAATACATTAATATCAGATAAATTATAAAAATTATTATGTTGTACTATTCGCATTATCTGATATATAAATGGATGTGATAATTTAGACATTTGATCTAGTTTTTTTATATTTTTAACTGTTAATGACTAGATTGCTTTAGATATATTAGTATATTCTGCAGTGTTCATAATTGTTTTTATGTGATTCACTGGAATAAATATTAATTCTTTTTAAAAAGCAGGTTGTACTGATATCTTATTTATCTCTTATATATTATATATATCTACTAATTGTTTATTGAAAAAAATATATTTAGAATAACTATTTAATGGAAAATTCGTAAATTAGTTAGATGTTGTAATACTGTTATATCTGTTATTTGATTCAATCTATGAATATTTAATGATTGTAAATTAGTTAGATGTTGTAATACTGTTATATCTGTTATTTGAGTTAATCCATTCATATTTAATGTTTGTAAATTAGTTAGATGTTGTAATACTGTTATATCTGTTATTTGAGTTAATCCATTCATATTTAATGTTTGTAAATTAGTTAGATGTTGTAATACTGTTATATCTGTTATTTGAGTTAATCCATTCATATTTAATGTTTGTAAATTAGTTAGATGTTGTAATACTGTTATA
>Ga0206125_10005812_pt1 | contig 10231 bp, 10 predicted proteins | sample Helgoland_Spring_4_FD_148598 | JGI IMG/M metagenome (GOLD analysis project Ga0206125, IMG submission 148598) | Pelagic subsurface seawater microbial communities from Kabeltonne, Helgoland, North Sea - Helgoland_Spring_Bloom_20160331_1 | ecosystem: Environmental > Aquatic > Marine > Epipelagic ...
TTTTTGTAGATGGCACCAAGATAGAAGCCACCATCAACCAAATCAATGAAGCTTTAAAAGGCAAAGACATTGATAAGAAAGTAAAACAAAAGCTCAATTACTTTCGATTTAAGCACTTAGCCAAATTTTAAATTTGGCGGACTTTGTTAATGTGTACCAACTTTAGGTTTGGCACTTAACCCTTATTATTTTTATACCTTGTAGTATGTAGTGTTTTCTTATTAACAACTACAATTAATCATAGATAAAATTTCAATTATTACAACTAATAAAAAAAGAGTTCCAAAAATAAAAGGAATTACTTTTTCAACATTACTCAATTTTTTATAAAGTTTAGGGTCATTCCCTTTTCCTAATTTTTTCCATTCATACTCGTATAAATTTAGAGGTAATTCTTTTTCAATTTCATGAATCACTTTGAATTTACCAGAATTTAACTTCCTGTAGTTTTCTAATAAATTAACCCAATAAATACAAATTAGAATTGCACTAATTGATAATCCGATAATTAAATATTCACTATTACTGATTGTATTAGTTTTTAAATATCCAATTATACCAGCAGCTGTTGTTGTTAGTGACAAATAAAATGTATTTAAATTACTTCTCCTATCTGAAACTTTTTCAGCAGATTCTACATACATTTTATATTGCTCTAAAGTATGTTCAGTCTTTTTATTGTCAGGATAATTTATGTCGTTAAAATTCTTTAATCCCATTTTATATTGAGTAATCTTTAATTGCTTGCACAATAGAGTTTGTATTCCATCCAACCATTATGTCGGCATTATCTTTCACAACTGAAGATACTTGAGTATTTGCCCAAGGCTTAATTCCAATAATTGGTTTTTCTCTTAAAAAACTATTCTTGGCAATATCTATTTCTTTTTTAATCCATTTGCTATAAGTAGAATATTTACCTGCCATAACTAACATACAATGACAATTACTCATCTTATTAGTTATAGCAATTTTCAACTCTCTATCAGTCCCATTTGTATGAACAGGGTCGTCTTTTGGAACAGAGTGGTTATTGTATGAAAAGTAACTTTTGTCATCTAATAATTTTACTAACTTTTCATAAGCATCTGTGTATTCCCAAGAATGACTGATAAAAATATTATATGTTTTACTCATTTTTTAAATAGATTTTATAGTTTTTTCTAAATTCTCCCAACTCCATTCAATTATTCTTTTACCTCTCAATTCAGGTGAAATAGAACCTTTATTGTTTTTTTGAATATGCATTCCAACGACATCAATTTTTTCCTCTTTTGCGCATTTTATTTCCCAACGAGCACCTGAAGAATGCCAAGTGTTTTTGCTTAATAAAACAATTACACCATCACATTTTCTAATTTTCTGTCTGCATTTTTCTTTCCATTCGTATTCTTTCCAAGGTCTTTTCACTGACATATCAACAAAATCAAATGGTGAATTTCCTTTCCTGGCTTGTTCAACTAAATAATCTCTGTATCTTTCATCTTCTTTCGCAAAACTTATAAATATTTTTTTATTTTTTATACTTTCAAATCCTGTGTCTGAAGAATCATCTGATTGCGTATTTGAAAACAGTTTTGAAATTAAAGCAATAACTCCAATAACTAATGCGACTGGAATTAATAAGTTTTCAGGTTTGAATTTATTTTCACTCATAGGTTTTGAGTGAGCAATTACTGCCAACTCGTTATATAACATATAAACCCATTAGTAACAGGTAAATATTACCGGATAACACAACTTTATGTTATCTCTAACAAATATCAAATAAATAAATAGTTTGTTTATAGGTGCAAATACCTGTTTTAAGAAATATTTAGAGAAAAGTAAAAGACTATTTGTAGGAAAAATCCACACCACTAGTTACAAACTAGCGGCAGCGGGGGAGTACTAGCAATGAATTATACGTGTTGTTGCCAGTAGTATTTATGCTAATGCAAAATCGTCCTTGCTTAATTTCAGTTTAGGATTTTCGAGTTTTTGAATTGAGGTTCTTATTTTTACTCGTTCAGTTTGTGGTAAAAAAGTAGGCACTAAATCAGTTAAATCAATTTTAAGAAGGCGATTGATAATTATTAAATCTTTTAGAGAGAAAGGACTTATTCCATTCATTAATTCTGAAATATATGATTTACTTCTATGACCTAATATTGCTCCAAAATCTTGCTGATTAAGATTCAATCTTTTTAATTTTGTCTTAATCAATTCTTTTCTCCTTTCAATAAATAGTCTTTCCTTTTCAGCGATTAATTCAGCTATGTCACTTTCACGTAATTTTTTATCACTAATTCTTGAACTTGAGACCCAATTTTTATTTTCATAAGCCTCAATTAAGTTTCGTAATTTTTTTCGAAGAGGTTTAAATTTTGGATTCTCTTTAGAAAGAACTCGTAATTTTCTATCAGCAATTAAAGCTCTTTCGAAATCTAATTCATTTTGAATTTCTCCAAGTTCTATTAATCTTTCTATATCAAATTGTGTTTTCATAATTTCTTAAATCCAATTGTTAGATTTTAACCATTTTTTAATTGTATTCTTATTGTTTTTAAAGGTACTTTCATACTCTTGATGATTTCCTAACCACACTACTGAGGCTTCTCCATCATCGAATTCAACTAGTATCATTGTTCTGTGAATAGAGATATTGAAAAAGTAAAAACCATCACTATGAACGCAATCGGCATCAGACCTTGATTCATTGAGTTCAGTTTGATTTTTCCATTCATTATCTTCTATGTCTTTAATAAGTTTGTCAATGGCATTAGCTAAAGGTTTATTACCTCTATTCTTTCTTTTAAGTTTCTCTAATACTTTCTTATTAGTTAATCTCATTATTACATTTACAAATATATAAAAAGTTCGGAATATAACCGAACTTTTGGAATTTTTTTAATATTACTGGCAACGGCTCGGCCATGAGTAGTTGCGGTTTACACTCACTAACTTTATGATTAAACATAGGGCTTTTACTTTCAATTTTGGATTGTCAAATGTTAGAAAATAAAAAGATTGTTATAAATACTTAATTTTTAAAAACAGGTATTTATACTTATAAATATATCATCTTATCATTATATATTTATGAATAATCAAATATAAATTTTCGATTGAGTGTCATTAAAGAAGTTTTTAATTACAAAGGCAGAATTTGAAAAGCCTAAAACAAATAGAGTAGATATAAATAATTTTAAATATCAATGTTGTGCCTTATTTGCTCTTTTTTAATTTATGAAATACTTTTTTCTGATCCAATTGTTTAAAATTATTTTAAAATCTATATAAACATGGGAAATATAACAAAAACAACATTTAGAGGAAGTACTTCAGATCTTCCACAATTTACTATAATCTTTGAAACAAACTTTGATGGCCCTACCGTTGTTACTGTGTCAATTTATTTAGGGGCTCCAACTGGTACGGCCGCAGAAACAAGTTCATTCGATCTTTTTCCCAATAAACCAATCGGCTATGTTGAAATGAACAAAACAGTAATTACATTAAACGGAACCTTAGTATTAAAAACTGATAATACAGTATCTTTTACAGGTAATTCCAAAGTGATAAATGCAAACTTCAAAAACAACATTGTAGCCAGTAATTCTTAACAGTTAAAACAGAAAATTATGTCTAAAAAATTTGAAATTCACCCCAAAATTGGAGTAGCGAGGTTGGGCAATAGCCCAGAACAGTATTATTTATCACCAGAAAAAGTTGGAGGGCTTCCTATTCAATGTGATATGAAAACTGGTGATGCCTTTAAAAATGAGGACGGATCATATAAATTTGTTCAAAATTTTAAAGATGAAGTAGGTCGTGTAAAGCGCCAAGCAGCGAAATTCAAAATATTCCCAAAAGGAACTGACGAGGATGCAATCTCTCTTGAGGATGATGATATTGAGAGAATTGAATGGTTCGTTCACATTGCGAATAAAAAACCTATTTGGTACACTTTTTCTGAACTACAAGGTAACCTAGAGTTCGGAGAGAATAACAGCTATGTAAATCAGCACGTAATAAAGAACAATCCGAAGAAGAAGGGGAAAAAACGAAAGAAATTAATGATTGATCCCGGACCACGTAATATTGACACACCAGGAGATCATAAAACTTTCTCTCGCTATAATATCCCATCAGATTACCCTAACGGATCATTCCCAGGTGTTGAAAACGGTGGAGAACAAATAGACATCCTAGGAGAATTACGCATGGACTCTCAGGGAAACTTAATCGCTTTGGGTGGTTTAGGTAATGTAACAGGAGACGCCCAAATTGATTCATTTCGAGGAGCTGCTGGATACTGGGATGATACTTCTGATGGATATATTTTGGCAACGATCACTCTAAAAGATGGGACAAAGGTTGAAGCTGATCCTGCCTGGTTGTTAGTAGGTAGCCCTAAGTACGCACCTGAATTGGTCAACATTAGTACCTTGTACGATACGCAGTACGACATTGCTATTCGTAAAATGGCGATGGAGCCAACCATATACAATGCAGAAGACAAAGGAACTTACAATCCGTATTTTCCTTACGACCAAGGATATAGTCCATTAGAAGGTTTTCAAGAAGATTATATTGTAAATTTTGAATCGCAAGTAAAACCGATCATTGACCGAATGGCGGAATACCGATGGGTAACTGAAATCCCATTACTCAATAGTTTTACAAATCCACAATTCGACATGTCTGACAATTGCGAGGAGAATAAAGCCAATCGAATGCAATATTTTAATTGTTTCCGGATGCCTCTCCTTCCAGAAGACTATACAAAAGAACTGATGGGAACCATGACAAAAGGGCCAAACCAATTGACTTCGCATCATGAGGATGATACAGCGATTAGAGGATTACCTTTAATGCCTCTAAACTCAGGAGATAATTCCGTAACGAACTCAGGTCCTTTATACAAATTCGAAACCTTGAAAGCAACACAGTATTTCTTCTTATATCAATGGGCTCAAGGAAAGTTTGAAAAAGGAGATGCCCCAAAAGTGAGTAATAGACTAAAATTAACTCAATCCACAGTAGGCAACTGTGTAGGAGCTCCATTTTCTCCCGGAATCGAGACAACGTGGATTGTTAGAAACGAGAAGATTTATCATAAACCGTTTACCATTAAAGTAGGCCATTTCTCAGGTAGTAACGAGCAATTGAATGAATACTACAAACAAAATGGATTAAGTACAACAGCTGATGAAGGTGAAGGGTTCGGGGTTGAGCCAGGAGACTTGACCAAACGAATGGCTATTCCATGGCAATCTGATTTTCAAGAATGTACAGTACAAACACCAAACACAACAGTTCCAACAGTAAATCAATTTGCTGATGGTACGGGGATCCAGGTTCCTCCAGCATACTACGTTTACTGGTGGCCACCGCAAAGCCCAATGCATGTGATGACAGGGTCAATGAACCCACAAGATCAAGTATTGGATGCACTGGTATCGGTCAAGTTACAACAATCTGTTGTTCCTGCTGGACAACGAGTATCATATCAAAGAGGCATTTTGAACCCACAGGATATGATTGATAGCTGGAGTCGACTTGGTTTTATCGTAAATGCCGGTACAACCCAGTATCCAAACTTTGTAGAATCAGAGCGTGACTTTCAAGCATTTGGACAATTGGCAACCATGCAGCAATCTGCTTTAGTTCAAAAAACATTACCTAAATAATGAAGTCTTTTGATGTTATCATAATCGGTGGAGGTCCAGCAGGGGCGGCCACCGGTTTGACTATTTTAAAAAAGCCAGGGATTTCCACTTGTATACTTGAGCAATCTAACTATTCTAAACCACGTGTTGGTGAAGTTCTTTCTCCTGGATTGCGTCCAATGTTGGAATATTTTGATGTATGGGATTCCTTTAAATCTGAAAATCCTCTAGATGCCTTTTCTAGTAAAGCTTTATGGGGTAATGAAGAGCTTTCTGTAACAGATTATTTATTTACAACACACGGATCTGGATGGCATTTGAATCGAGTTGCTTTTGACCGCATGCTAACAAATAAATTTAAGGATTATGGTGGTAGTTTGATGACCAATACTAAATTTTTGAAAGCAGTAAGACATGGCGATGGTTGGAAAGTATATATTCGATCAGGAAAGAAAGAAGAAATTTTATTCACCAATTATATTGTAGATAGTTCTGGACGAAAAGGCAGTTTAGTAAATAATCAAAAAACAGTGCGAGTCTTCGATGATCGGTTAATTGGAGTTGGATGTTTTGGAGATATTCGACAAGGTTCCCAGTTGGAACAATCTATTTTAATTGAAGCTGTTGAATATGGCTGGTGGTATTCTGCACCAACACCCAGTAATAAAATATCCATAATCCTCATGACAGACCTTGACATTGTAAGTGAATTGAAAGCTGTTAATCGTAATAATTGGATGCGTTTATTAAAATCTACAAAAGAAACATCAAAACAACTTAAATATATTCAGTCGAGTCTGAATCCAAAATCCTTTTTGGCACATTCATCAAAACTGACAATTGCAGGAGATAAAAACTGGCTGGCTGTTGGGGATGCCTTCAGCTCTCATGACCCTTTGTCATCGAGTGGAATTCCGCATGCATTGGGATCGGGAGCATTTGCTGGAAGAGTTGTTGTTAGTTCATTGATGGGAAATCATAACTTACTTAAACATTACACAAATGAAATTTCAAATCAATACTTAAGTTATCTCAAAACAAAAGGAGAGTATTATAATTATGAGCAACGATGGCCAAAAAGTAAATTCTGGAAAAGAAGAACTGACTCTTTAGATATAATGGCAGAAAGTCCATTAGAAACAGACTTATTAATTCCTGAAAAACCTATACACTTAAATGTGGATCAGTATGTGGATTTTAAAAAGATGCACTCGTTTGGAATACCTGCACACGAACTTGTTACAAAATTCAAAAAAAAATATCCAGAAGTATCTGACCAGGCTGGTATTTTGGGACTGCAGGAGATGATAAAGTTGTAAAGTTTTTTTGATTTTGATTCAATCAAAACTAGTTTTGCAGAAGCTAAAAATAACCTTCATAAACTTGCACAGGAGTTCTGTTTTTAATGCAATTTATGTGGTCTAAGGCTTTAAGCATGACAGAAGTTTGTCTCAAAAGTACATTAAATTATCTTTAAATTTTTGCTGAAGGATGATAACTTTTCAAAAAAGCATCTGCCTTGTGGTTTTTAGTTAAATTCTCAAATTGTTTAGAAAATCACATTATTCACTCAATACGATCTTTTATTTGCTTTAATATGGCTTTGTATAAACTAAAAATGTAAGCAATTGCCATAAACCCAAAATTAGTCGTAATCCTATTGATCTCTTTTTTTGTGATTGTCTTATTTTCCTTTACAGGACACTTTAAAATTTAACAAAAAACCGTTTTACTATAATGTATCAAAAACCAATATGAAATAGTCAACAGAGCGAATATGGTCGGCCTATTCGCGCAACATACATTCAGTTACTGTATGATGTTTATTTTTTTAATAACCTGTTATTCCAATAATAGCTATTACTCCATCTTTTTTCTATGCTGTATTGATGTGTTAATTTTTGTAGATAAGATTTAACTCTTTTCTCTAAAACATAATGATAGCTTAAAAAAGCATCTTCTTCATTGAATATTTTACTTGCTATAGCATGACCCCCATAGTAACCTGAAGCCAAGGCTGAAGTAATTCCATAAGAAGAAATGGGGTCATATGAAAATGCAGCATCTCCAACAGCCAACCAATTCTCACCATATGGTTGTTCAAGATAACTAGTGCCACTTGGCATACGTTTGTTTTCAAAAAGTTCTTCTTCCTTTGGTTGAATGATTTTTTGTATTTTTTGGGTTTTATTAAGCTCGTTTTTTAAAAAAGAAACGATTCTACCCTTTTTGGGAGTCAATTCTTTTAATGTAAAAAACATACAATTGATTTTAGTATCTGCTGTTGGGGCAACATACCACCATCCGTTTTCTACAGCTTCTATATAAACTTGACGAGGGATTTTATGAGCTAGTTCATGCCAAAATGAAAAAGTTATTTGTGTATCTAATTCTTTTTTTTTGATTCCCAAATGGCGACATATTGAAGCTTTTCGACCAGTAGCATCAACAACATAGTCAGCAAGTAGTTTCGATTTATTTGAGTTGTTTTGAATACTTACCTCAAGTTCATCTCCTTTTTTCTGTACGTTCTTTATTTGATGACCATTATAGAAAGGAGTTAGGTTGTTTTTTACGATCTCTCTCAGTTGGTTTTCAAAATATAATCGGTCTAGTAAGAAACCATGACCATGTTTGTTTTCTATAAATTCTTTTTTGTGCAGCACATTTGTTCCCCAAATACTTTTATTACCGTAATATGGTATGTGATGTTCGCTATCAAGAATACTTATAATTCCTAATTGCTTAAGCAAGAGTTTTGAATTAGGGGGAAGGGCATCTCCTGATTTATGAATTGCACACTTATTTGCATCTATGAGGCAATGAGAAATACCATAAGCAGATAAAGTTAAAGAGGTAGCAAGCCCAGATGGGCCTGCTCCTGCTATAATTACCTGATATTTTTTTTCTTTCAATATGGAAGGCCTATTTTTCGTCACGCCCATACGTTACATGACTAGTAGCTGTTCTATTTAATTTAGGTTTATTAGTTTTTCTAAGATACCTAGTATTTGATTCTGTTTTGCTTTCGTCTAGTTTAGTAGCTTTCAGAATAGTTTCTTCAGCATATTCTACCTGATCAAAACTTGGATCATTTTTAGGCAAGGGCCTTCCAGATTCTATCCATGCAACCTTAGGTAACAAACCAGAGTTACCTTGTATGTTTTCTTTATGTTTTGAAACAATTCCCAAATTATGCCATTTATGGACCATTTTGTCTATTTTACTTAAATACTGAGTTCCCAAATCTCTTAACCAGTCTTGCCTGTAATCAAAATGTTTTAGTCTTTGACCAATGTTTACATTATCGTCATTTAATCTTTCAAATCCATCTTCACTTAATACTTGATTAGGTACACGGGCAGCCCAAAAAGAAGGAAGAGGAAGGTAGGTAGAAGGATTGTAGCCAGATAAACAACTTGCTTCATCAGTTTGCCAAGGTACTCCTAACCATCTAGTTAAAGATCCAGGGCCACTTTTTGATAAAGGTCCATTTTCACTTAATGCGATTTGAGGAGAAAGTAATGGACCAAAATTTAAATCTGTATCTTGTCCTTTGTCTATAACATTTAATCTATAAGGAACTTCCCACATTTTTTTTACACGCATAGGCCATGTTAGCTCTATACCTGGATGGAAAGGACCTCCCAAGCATTCTTCTAAAGGTGCTTGATTTAAACAATCTATTTGCTCTTCAAAGGTAAGTTCTTCAAAAACTTTTTTGGGTTCTAATTTCCCCATAGTAAACACACCTTCTGCCCACTTTTTTAGTCTATTGTATTGTGTTTGAGTAATAGGTAGATCAACAATGGCAAGGCCTTGGTATTCTCCAAAACCGTCACCATAAAATGGAGGCACTTGTTGAGGTTCAAACTGGTTGGAACTAGGATCTCTAAACCATGCAAATACTTTTTTTCGAATATCTTTTGAGTTGGTTCCTGGATTTTCCAACAACTTTAATAACGTAGGGTCTGTAAAATCTGAGGGAGAATTATGACCGAAAAGCATAGAAAAACCTTCGTTTACCCATTGAGTATTGGTCATTCTTTCAAAGATAGGGTAGATGTGCTTATAAAAAATAACTCCTTCTACAGCAGAATCTGGGTAGTTCATTTCTCTTATAAAAAGGTCTTGAACAACGTCATTCATCGTAACAACACCAAAAAGACCTGGGCCAAAATTGGGAGGTGTTACAACAATCGATGCCGGTTTGGCTTCTAATACTTTTCCTTCTATATCTATGGATGCACGTATAATCCCATCACAAGTATCATCATGCCATCCCTCGTTATTTGCAAAGGTGGTTGGTGGTATATTGTCTTTAGATTCTGCATCTCCATTTCCTGGAACAAAAATAACCCTTCCCTCGTTATCTGTCTCTACTCGTCCAAGGTTTACTCTTTTTCCATAAAACTCACCATCATCAAAACTATTGCAACGATCAGTTACATTTTTACCTTTGATTTCAATAGGTGTAGGTTTAATCTAAAGAATTCCTCGACGCTCTGCGTCGGGGTTTAGCTTAAAAGTATGAAAAACAGAGAGTTTTTCATAACACTTTGAAAAAGTGTACTTTC
>Ga0206125_10005817_pt1 | contig 10224 bp, 19 predicted proteins | sample Helgoland_Spring_4_FD_148598 | JGI IMG/M metagenome (GOLD analysis project Ga0206125, IMG submission 148598) | Pelagic subsurface seawater microbial communities from Kabeltonne, Helgoland, North Sea - Helgoland_Spring_Bloom_20160331_1 | ecosystem: Environmental > Aquatic > Marine > Epipelagic ...
CCTTTAACAGAATGGGTTCCCCCTAAGAAACGTAAAACGATTGTGAAAAAGTTCACTATTGAACAGTTTTCTACTTACATGGCTCCAAAGGTAGACCTCAATCCTATCGGACAGCGTAATGCTATAACCACGAAACAGATTTCCACTGGACGTAAGCCCACGAAGTCTCAAAGCATTATTGGTGCTATTTTTACTGGTTATGACTTGTGTGAAATTCAGTTGGCAGTTCGCACTTCCAACGGTGGATATTGGAACGCTCTTGAAGACTTTCAGATCGTAGAGAGTTTGGATGGTGGCCACCGTAAGCGGTCTATCAAGAATTTCATTGCTGGTACGTTTCCCACGCACAAGTCTTCTCCTATTGGACAGAAGTATTTTAAGGAACTTACTCCAGAACAGATGCAATACTTTCTTGACTATGAACTGACGTTCAAGGTTTTCACTAACCTTACTGATAAGGAAATTGGTCAGCAGTTTCGTCAGACTAACAATGTAGATGCGTTGAACTTTGCTGAAACTATGAACTCTTATGGTTTGTTGTTGCAGATTGCTGCTCTTCGCCGTCTGACTATGGTAGTCAATGAGAATGGTGATGAGATTGATGAAGTTCTGCCTTGGTTTGAGAAGGCTCCTGATCGTGCTTTTGATAACACTCGTATGCAGTATTTAGAACAGATTTTAGAATCTGCTGTATTAAACGTAAACGGATTTGGCACTGTCACACATGATGATATCATTGAACTTATTGAAAATGATATGTCAGAGAAGGAAGTGAACTCTTTTATTGAAAAGGTTAAGAAGGAATATAACTTTTACAATTCAATTGCTCCTTACTTCAAGCGTGCAACCAAGAAGAAGATTTCGGTAAAGGACTTTCACATCTTCCGTATCGTTTATTTCAATCTTCTTGATAAGTCTGCTCGTTTTAAGGTAGAAGATTATCAGGGTCTTGGTGAAGCAATTGCTGATTTGCAATACGATTGGTTAGATGATAACGGTTCAGATTCTTATGTCGATGAAACTGGCGAAGAAGCTGATAGTAAGTTGAAGACTATTGGTGCTGCATATGCTTCTTACGTCAAGAAGATCGGTAATCCTACCGCATTTGCTCAGGCTGTTGAATGGGTTGATGAATGGTTGAAGGTTGACGAATTTGTGACTTTCAAAGGTGCAGAACGTGTATTTCCTACAGATATGATGCGTAAGAAGTGGCGTGAAATCGGTAAGATCAATGAAGTAACTGGTGATCCGATTGCATGGGAAGATGTTGTTGGAGCACACATTGTTCCTGACTCAGAAAATGGGCCTATCACTTATGAAAACTTGATGATCACTGATGCTTATCACAATGAAAAGATGGGCACTCAGAACGCTCTCGTCTATGCTCACAACTGGCGTAAGGATAATTATCCTAACGATGTTGTGGTAAAGTTAGAAACTAAAAAAACCGCATGAGCATCATAATGGTATGTGGGATTCCCTGTTCTGGGAAATCTACATTAATGCGTAGTATAATTGAGCAGTTGGGTTCACATGAGGATTGTGAACCCATGCCTCTTTTTCGTTGTCAGTCCCATAGTGATATTCTAATTGTTGGCCGTTATCCAAAAAACGAAACCTTCGGAGGAACCGACAAAATTTCCTATGGAGCAATTCCTAAATTCAGAGACTTCATTAAACAGGAAGAACCCAAATGGAAAAATATACTCATAGAGGGGGATCGTTTTGCCAGAGAAAAAGACATATCTTGGTTGATAGACACATACTCTGCTCACATATACATTTTAAAGGTTCCATTAGAAGTTGAGAAACAACGACATATTGACAGGGGAGATAGTCAATCAGAGCAGTGGTTGTCTACACGAAGAGGACTCATAAAAAACCTAGAGACAAACATGATGTTGATGGGTGATCTGCTCATACGTGACACAACCGTTGACAATGTTAAAGATGAAATCTTAAAGGAACTTGACATATGTTAATTTATATGTTAGCATTATTAACAATCAACAAAACGGAGTAAAAAATATGATTTTAGGAATGACAATTTTAGGTGCATTAGTCTTGGCAAATACTGCAATTGGATTAGTAACCTTACTATGAACATCTTTTATCTTGATCGTGATCCAGTGATTGCAGCTCATATGAGTTGTGATCGCCATTGTGTAAAGATGATTCTGGAGAGCTCCCAAATGTTATCAACCACACATCGTTTTTTAGATGGAGATGAAATTGCTGATAAAAAAGGGCTCTACAAGACTGCTCACAAGAACCATCCAAGTACCGTGTGGACTCGCTCTTCTGTGCATAATTATATGTGGTTGTACGTACACATGACTGCTCTTATGAATGAGTATACATACCGATATGGCAAACACCATGCGACAGAACGACTACTAGAACCTCTTAGTAAACCCCCATCTTCTATTCCTATGGTAGATTTTACTTCTCCGCCGCAATGTATGCCAGATTATTGTAAGGGTGATGATACTGTACTTGCATATCAGAAATACTATATAATAGAGAAATCAAAGATTGCTACTTGGAATAAAACACGATCAGCTCCCAAATGGTGGAAGGATAATATTAATGGAAGTAAGAGAGGGTTACTACGATTACATGACCAGAAGATTGCGTGAGGATACATCTAAAATGACACTGATAGAAAAAGATATGGTTGGGTTAACTAAGTCTCATTATAATGTGTTGAAACATTTAAAAGATGTCACACAATATAATTTAGAATTGATTAAGAAAATTGAAAGATTGGGTGGTGATCCCAAACAAATGGAGATGGATGTATAATGCCTAGTTACACTTTTTATGATGAAAAATCTGGAATAGAATGGACAGAGATGTTATCTATTGCAGAGAGAACAAAATTTCTTGAAGAAAATAAACATATAAGACAAGCTGTAGTTCCTGTTGCTGTTGTGGGAGATCACGTAATGGGCGTTGGGCCGAAGACAGATAGTGGTTTTGAAGAACGTATGTCTCAAATCGCAAATTCACATCCTGGCTCTCCTCTTGCATCAAGATATAAAAGTAACGAATCTCATGCAAAGATTAAGGCCCGAAGTGTTATAGATAAACATAAGAAGAAAAAGCCCTTTGTAAGTTGATAAATATTTTAAAATGGTACAGGCGAGAAATACCAAACTTCAGCACCGATGCACAGCATTGACGCAAGCTGGGAAGTCCCTCCGCCTATGTACCAGAGAGGGGGTAGCGCTGCTCCCTCTCACATTAATTTGAAAGAAAGAAAATGGCAAGTAAGAAAAATAAAGAAATCAATCACAATAATCTAGTAACAATCAAACCGATTACTGATAACCAAAAATTAGTTTTCAATAGTTGGAAGAAAGAACAACATCAATTTTTGTTTGGTGCGGCTGGTACAGGGAAGACATTTATCTCTATGTACTTGGCACTTCAATCTGTTATGGATTTAAAGTCTAAACATGATAAACTTGTTATAGTACGTTCTTTGATTCCTACAAGAGAGATTGGTTTCCTCCCTGGCGATGAAGAAGATAAGGCTGCTCTATATCAAGTTCCTTACCAAAACATGGTACAGTTTATGTTTGAGCAACCTAACGAACAATCATTTAATAATCTCTATGATCGACTCAAAGGTCAAGGTTCTCTTTATTTTCTATCAACTTCTTTTCTAAGGGGGTTGACATTTGACAATACAGTTGTTATAGTAGATGAATGTCAGAATTTAAACTTTCATGAATTGGATACTATTATAACAAGGATAGGACAAGATTCTAGAATTATTTTCTGTGGTGATTTTGATCAAACTGATTTACAGAGAACAAATGAAATAAATGGGCTATTTAATTTTGTTAAGATTTTAGAGGAAATGGAAGAGTTTAACTGTACAGAATTTACCATTGGAGATATTGTGCGGTCAGGTTTTATTAGAAGTTATTTAATTAATAAAATTAAACTTGGAATAGGAATGGATTAATTGAAACATACAGAACGCCAATGGTTTAGAGAAGTAGGGTGGGGAAAAGTGCCAGAAGAATACAAATACAAATGTCCTAAATGTGAAGACACAGGAAAAATACCGATGTATAAATTAAATCATGCTCATGTTGAAGGAGCACTTGCAACAACATTAACAGATTGTGATGAATGTAATGGAGAAGAATAATGAATATGGAAAAATTAAGAGAAGAGTTAGAGGCCGATGAAGGAGTCAAATACGAAATATATAATGATCATCTTGGTTATGCTACTTTTGGTATCGGGCATCTTATACTGGACTCCGATCCCGAGCAAGGTTCATCAGTCGGGACTCCCGTCAGTGAGTCCAGAGTCGCTGAGGCCTTCCAATCAGATATCGTTCAAGTCGTGTCTGACTGCGAAACCCTCTACCCAGATTTTGAGAGTTTGCCAGAAGATGCTCAACGAATAATTGCGAACATGATGTTTAACATGGGACGCCCAAGGTTGAGTAAGTTTAAGGGAATGAAACGTGGTGTAGATTCAAGAGATTGGAACGCAGCCGCAGATGAGATGGTAGATAGTAATTGGTATCGCCAAGTAACCAATCGAGCAGAAAGACTAGTAACAAGGATGCGAAATATAACTTAATGTTTAATCATTTGAATGTGGAGTTGCCCCCTATAAATGCAACAACAACAGACGGTGTTCGTCTATATGAAACACCAGAAGGAAACAAGTACCCATCAATCACAACCATTCTATCAGTACGTAATAAGTCTGGACTCATGGCGTGGCGTAAACGTGTAGGTGAAAAGACTGCAAACTATATCGCTGGTAAGGCTGCATCAAGGGGAACTAAGGTTCACCATATGTGTGAGGATTTTCTTAATAACGAAAGTATAGAACACCACCAGAAGGATTTTCTTCCTTGGTGTTTGTTTACCCAACTACAGAAAGTATTGTCAAATATAGATAACATCCATGCACAAGAAGCAGGACTCTATAGTGATAAATATAAGGTAGCGGGCAGAGTTGACTGTATTGCAGAGTACAATGGTGTACTGTCTATTATAGACTTCAAGACTTCAACTAAAGAACGCAATGATGATTGGAATGAAAACTATTACATTCAATGTTCAGCTTATGCAGAAATGTACGAAGAACAAACTGGTAAAGAAATTAAACAGATTGTTATTTTATGTGTTACTGAAGATGGCCAAGTACAAGAGTTTGTAAAAGAGAAATTTGATTACCTTGACTTATTGGTAGAAACCGCTGAAGAATGGAGAAACCAAAATGAAACACCTATTATCGATAATGGCGGTGTTTCTGTTAATGGGTTGTCAAACAACTGATACTACTCCCAAAGACACAATATCGCCCGAAAAAGTAGTTAAAGAAGAGAAACCACAAATGCCACCGATGGAACTTGCAAATCCTATTATTGTTCATAAACCTCTATTATGTGCTGATGGTCAAACACTTGTAACAGGAATTGTAAAAAATCATGGAGAAAAACCTATTGGATGGTTTACTTCTGAGAAGCAAGGTATGCAAGGTCAAGACCACAAAGTTCTAATTATGGCTAATCTAGATAAGGGTACAATATCGATATTAGAGTATCCGAATCCTAGTACTGCGTGTTTTTTGGCTGTGGGTGAGGATTTAGAACTTACTAAGGAGTTGAAATCAAAGAAAACAAAAGGTAATCCTGTTTCTTACAAAAGGGTATTGACTTTAAAGTAACTACGTGGTATAAATATAATACAATTTGATGATACGAATTGAAGACTGAGCTGGACAGGGGTGCAATTCCCCTCGCCTCCACCAAAAGGAGATTGGAATGGAACAGATGTTAATAGAGGGTCAAGATGAAGAACCCTTTAGTACGAGAACTGAGTAAGTGGATGTTTAAAGCATATATCGTTTGGAGTATATGTGCAGACATAACACTACTTGCTGGTTTGGTTTATCTAGTCTTTTTTTGATGGGGGCGAATTAGGATCGACAGGCAGAGATAGATTAGTGGAGAATTGTCGGATGACTGCGTTATTGGTCAAATTAGTAAATGCAAATGATAATATTGCATCTCAAGATTTCGCACTAGCTGCGTAATTGGATAGGGTTCGGTGGGTTCCTAGTAACAGAATACCCACCATTTTGAAACTGTCATATAAGGAGAATTTATATTATGACTACTAAGACTACCCAAGCAACTAAGGTTGCAACCGCACTAGTAAATGGTGCAGAACTAACCGCTAAACAGATTTCATCACGTTATGGTGTTAAGAATGTTCGTGCAGTTATAAGCCAACTTCGTTCAGAAGGTTTTTCAATCTATCTGAATAAACGTGTTTCGTCTTTTGACGGAGAGACATATATGAAATATATGCTCGGAACACCAACAAAAGCAGTTGTTGCTGCTGGATATAAAGCATTACGAACTGCTTAATATCGAAAGGAAATTGTTTGAAGTTAGAGGCCACAGTAAAATGAAATCATTTACCATTTACGGCTTGGATGGGACAAGATACTATTTACGGCGGAATTGTTTATAGTATCAAAAACGTGTGATGACGTAATACATCCGTGAGGGGCCAAGGTTAGTCCCTCACCTTATATTTTAATGGAGCAATTATGGCACTTAGTACTACAAAAACTTTCTCACTAGAGATTGAAAACATCGCAAAAGAAAAAAGAGTTTCACATATGGAAGCAGTACTTTGGTATTGCAAAAAAGAAGGTATAGAGCCAGATACAGTCGGTTCTCTTATATCTAAAAGTCTCAAAGAAAAGATAGAAGCAAATGCTCGAGACTTAAACTTTCTTCCTAGACAAGCACAATTACCGATATAGGAGTATCAAATGTTTGCACTATTATTTATTTTACCGATTCTATTTGTTTCATCAAATGCAGAGTTTTTTGCACAAATAGAAAAAGAAAAAGCAATGGGAGCCACTTGGCATAAAATTGACCCTAAACCTTTAGACCCTAATGCAAAATCAGTACCATTACAGTTGTGTGATGATGATGGTGTATGTAAAGAACCTTATGTCATCTATAAGTTAAAGATGCCAGAGAATGACTAAAGGATTGCTACAAGCAATCATAGTATTAGTACCTACATATATCACAGCATATCTTACAGATAAAATGATATATGTTATTCCAATGTTAGCAGCTTCAAGTTTTATTGCGGCAAGTATTGTAGGAGATAAATCAACTCGTAGAGTTGAAGAAGATGGATACAAAAAAGACGATGGAACCAATTGACGTTTATATAATGTATTGTGCAATGAAAGCACATTTTAGTAGAAAAGATTATGATTTTTTTAAGTATGGTGGTAAGACAAAAGTTTCTAGAGATTCCTTCTGGAAACGTAAAGACAGATTTTTCTTTGTTAAACTTTCAAAAAAATATAAGACAGAAATAGAAATCAGAAATTATCTTGTTTCTAATTTCATAAAAGATAAGAGTGGCTATATTGCAAACTTTAGTGAAGAAAATTATAAATCATGGTTACTTAGAAGGTCAGGATTTTTTGACCAGTTTGTAATAGAGATGAAACCTTTTATAAAAGAGTTTGAACCTTTATTTGAGGTAAAGAATAGTTCGCATCCAAAACTATTAAAAGAGTTTTTGGGTAGTAGAGTATCATTAGAAACTATGTTAGTTTTAGATGAGCTCGTAAGTTTTAGTAAGAAATGGGATCAACAATTAGAGGATGATATTGTATGGGTTGACTTAAAAAAATTGATGAAAAATTACAAAGGGTTCTTGACAATTAACAAGAACAGGTATAGAATAAAACTATTAAAACTTATAGAGGAGTCTAATTAATGGATGTTACAGTTTACCTTGATAAAGGTGATGCACTAAGAGAAGAAGGATTTTTTGAATCTAAGGTAAGTGACCTTAGTAAGAAGATCAAATCTTTAGAGTGGTCAAATGCTGAGTTGGTGAAAATGAATGAAGAGCTTCGTGAAAGGGTTACTAAACTTGCTACACGAAATTCTAATAGAAGTTTTCCACCAAGACGTAACAACAATTTCAAAAAAAGGGACTAGTGGAATATGCCGGCGTAGCTCAGTTGGTAGAGCATCTGATTTGTAATCAGAGGGTCATGGGTTCAAATCCTGTCGCCGGCACCATTACATGGAGAGAATATGAAAGTTAAATTTATTGATAAAATGGGTAGTGATCTCTCTGTAGTAAATGCAGCAAGAGTATCGTTTGCAAAAGAATCAGAATGGGAATCCATTCCAGAGGCAGGGCCTATAGAAGGTTTGTTATCAAGTCAAGATGAAAAACTAATTGGTTATCTTGCAAAACATAATCATTGGAGTCCTTTTGGTCATGCATCTATGCAATTCCATATTAAGGCTCCTGTATTCGTTGCAAGACAGTTAGTGAAACACCAAGTCGGTTTAGTATGGAATGAAGTATCTCGTAGATATGTTGATGATGAGGTAGAGTTCTATGTACCAGAAGACTGGCGTGGAGCTCCTGAGAACTCTAAACAAGGTTCTTCATCTGAAGTTATTGACATTAATCCTCATCATAGGATGGTAGATGATTATCAACAAGTTTGTAAGAAAGCAAAGTGGACTTATGAACATCTTCTTAGTCAAGGTGTTGCACCAGAACAAGCACGTATGGTATTACCTCAATCTATGATGACTGAGTGGTATTGGAGTGGAACATTAATGGCATTTGCTCGTGTATGCAACCTACGATGCAAACCAGATACACAACTGGAAACACAAGTGGTTGCAAATCAAATAGATGAAATTGGAGAAGAGTGTTTTCCTGTTTCATGGAAGGCTTTAAGGGATGGATGATTTAGATAGAATACTTGTTTTGACTGAGGAGATAGGAGTTCTTCGTAGTCGTTTTGAACCTAATTCTGGTATGGGCAATATCAATACTGCAATTAATGTTATGGAAAGACGAGTTGAAGAGTTGACTCAAAATATAAGGGACGTTTCAAAAGATGGTCAAATTAGAGGTCATTAATTATGAAATGTTGGCATTGCAATGAAGAACTAATCTGGGGAGGCGATCATGATTGTGATGACGATAATGATGAGTACATGATTGAGACTAATCTGAGTTGTCCTAAGTGTAATAGCCTGCACATAGTTTATCTTCCATTAGAGGTCACTAATGTCTAAAGCCTTAGTTATAGGAAATGGTGAATCAAGGTCGTGGTATAAACCTTGTCACCAACAGATTATGGATAATGATACTGTTACGTGGGGTTGTAATGCAATCTATCGTGATGGTGCTGTTGATAATCTAGTTGCAATAGACTATGGTATACAACAAGAAATATATAATTCTGAATACCAAGATAGTCATACTTGTTGGTTTGCAGATTGGTCTATAATACCATCAGAGGTTGCAGAGATGACACTTATGGGATTTGAAGGCCCTGCATTTATTCATCGCAGTAAAAACAAAACTAGTAATTGTGTAGTGCAAGGAAAAGACCCAGCGTATATACAAGAAAAGATTGAACAGGCAAAACAACTAAATGCAAATATAGATATAGAAGATATTACAAAGAAATTTGCAAAGGACGTAGGTATATGGATTACATATGTCGGTGACAATGATCCAGTTAAAGATATACCCTTTCCTAAAGGTTGGATAGCTGGAACAACTGCATTACATCTTGCGTGTCAACAAGGAGCAAAAGAAGTTTATATGTTAGGATTTGATTTATCTAAAAAAGACGAATTGATAAACAACATATATAAAGGAACAGGTTATTACTTACCAGCAGATACAAAGGGGGTTGATCCTCAAACTTGGATTAATCAGATGTTGGCTGTTTTTAGAGAGTTCAAAGATACTCAATTTTATTGGGTAGACCCTGTACACAATATTGGAAGTTCTACTGATAATATTGATATAAGGTACTTGACAAAAGCAGACCTTTGTGATACATTAAAGATAATATAAAACATATATTAACATACGATAATAAAGGAGATACATATGTCGTTAGCAACACTTAAAAAGTCCAGTTCATTGGACAAACTACTTGGTGCAGTCCAAGCAGAAAACGCCCCTCAAGAAAAGAAGTCCTACGTGGATGAACGTCTTTGGAAACCACAGATGGATAAGACAGGTAATGGTTATGCCGTTCTTCGTTTTTTACCAGCTGTTGAAGGTGAAGACCTTCCTTGGGCAAAAGTCTGGAACCATGCGTTTCAAGGCCCTACTGGTCAGTGGTATATTGAGAACTCTCTTACTA
>Ga0206125_10005821_pt1 | contig 10221 bp, 7 predicted proteins | sample Helgoland_Spring_4_FD_148598 | JGI IMG/M metagenome (GOLD analysis project Ga0206125, IMG submission 148598) | Pelagic subsurface seawater microbial communities from Kabeltonne, Helgoland, North Sea - Helgoland_Spring_Bloom_20160331_1 | ecosystem: Environmental > Aquatic > Marine > Epipelagic ...
ATCTCCTTGGTTAAGTGATTCTAATTTATTTATATTTGACCCTGGAAATATTTGTGTAATTATTAATATTGTTTCATATTTATTTTTTAAATGAGCGTATAATGATAAATAATCTGCCATTTTTCTGGAAATGTCCATATTAAATAATAATTGTAAATGATTGCCTGTAAGTTCCATTACTATCATTCCACCAAAGATAACATAATCAATCTTATCATATTTACGATAATATAATCTTATTTGTGGTATTATCATATCACCTAGAAATACACTACTTTTTTGTATATTTGCATTGTTTTTTTTCCAAAAATGTATTTCGATAGTATCCTCTAATGTATATCGTTGCATTATATCATATATGTGTACTTTTTCATTATTCCATGATACATCACATTCACCGTAATTATCTACATCATACATATCATCTTTTTTACCTAATCTAGATATAATATCACCTGCTTCAATATTTGCTTTTTTTAAAACAGATTTCTGATGTACTTTTTTAACATAATATCCTTGTTTACATCCATTTATATGATTATAATAATTAATTAATTCTTCACTTGAATTATTGAAATTTGCAAATAACGCTGGTTTATAAACCATTTTGTTAGAATCCTCAACAAGTTCTAATTTTCTTAGAATGTGTTCTATAATTTTAAATTGGTAAATTGGTTTTGCATATCCAATATTATCAGCAAACATCATTTTAGATGAATTAATTCCAATTACTTCAAAGTTTTCGGTAACCAATGGACCACCTGAATTTCCTGGATTAATTGGAGAATCTGTTTGAAAATTACTATCTTGTCTTCCACTAATTATCCCAGATGTTTGTTTAAGTCGATCTTGTCCTAACGGATATCCAATTGCAATTACTTTAGCCCCTGGTTCAATATTATCAGATTCGCCTAATTTCATAAATGAATCTGGTTTATAATTAATGGTCTTTAATAATGCAATATCAGAATTAGCACATATACCAATAACCTTTACTTCAATTCTTTCTTTACCAATGGATGGAATTGTTATCCATATTTTAATTGCATCAATTACTACATGTGCACATGTTATAATATAACCTTCCTTATCAATAAAAAATCCTGTACCTATACTTTCCGATTCATTATCAGTTTTATATGGTTTAAACCAATCGATTGATACATCATTTGATATAATTTTTACTATACATGAAGTTAATGTTTTCATCAATTGATTATATAAATATAATATATAACTATATTATATTCTCGTAAAATGTATATTTAAATAATATATTTAAATAATATATTTATTCATTATTATGAATAATATGTTAATACAAGATTTAGATCCTACTATATCTGATTCTAAATCTGATAATTTGTCAGAATCAGAATCAGAATCAGGATCAGAATCAGAATCAGAATCAGAATCAGGATCAGAATCAGAATCAGAATCAGAATCAGATACTGATACTGATAATCAGGATGAAGAAACATATAATTTTACAGGTGATTTCTTAAATAATCAATACATTGTTTTAAATAAAATTGGCAGCGGTGGTTGTTCAAGTATATGGTTATCATATAATTACATTGATTCTACATTTTATATATTAAAAATACAATTTGGGGATGATTTAGATGATGGGGTATTTGAAAATAAGGTTTTAGTAAAATGTAAACATCCTAATATAATAAATATATGTGAAAATTTTATAATAAAAATAAATAATGAAAAACGAATTTGTTTAGTATTGGAAGTATTAGGTGAATCATTATGTTCATTATTAGATCATAAATATAAGAATGGATTATCGTTAAATATTATAAAAAAAATATCTAGACAATTGCTATCAGCAATCGATTATTTGCATACAAATAAAAAAATCATACATACAGATATTAAGGTTGATAATATACTTTTACAAGAGCCAAGTCCTAGAATAAAATCAATGCAAACTGATTTTTTAAAAAGTAATATATTAACTGAATTTAAAAAAATATATGAATCTTCATCGCATATTATATCAACAAATCGAAAGAAAAAACAAAAATTTCTATTAAATCAACAAAAAAAGATATATACAAATTTTAAATTAAATACAATTAAGTTAATAGAAAATAATATATATTCAACTATATCAGATTTAGATATTCGAATTGATAATTGTGATATAAAATTAGCAGATATGGGATTATGTATGGAAATAGATAATTTATACACTGATGAGTTACAAACAGAATATTACCGATCACCAGAAATTATTTTAGGTTCTACATTTAATGAAAAAATTGATATATGGTCAACTGGTTGTGTTATTTTTGAATTATTAATTGGAAATTTATTATTTGATCCTAAAAAATCAAACGATTTATCACGAAGTACAAATCACTTATTAGATATAATTGAAATTTTTGGAGATTTTGATGATTTATATTTAAATAAATGTAAATATAAAAATAAATATAAAAACAATCTACAAAATAAAATTGAGATTGATTATACTAATTTATGTGATTACATATCATCTTATAATAAATTGGATAATACTAATGATTGTAAAGAAATGAGTCTTTTTTTATCTAAATTTTTTGATTATAATATTAATAAACGATATTCTGCAAATCAATTATTGCAAGATAAATTCTTAAGTATATAATTATTTAGAATATGTAAATGTTGTAATTAATCTATTACTATATTTAATTTTACTGGTATAGTTAGTATGTGTTATATTTTGTTTGTTATTTGATTGTATTGTTCTATTATATTTATTTGATGTATTTGATCTATTTGATGTATTTGATAATTTATTGTTATAATTAGTATAATGATGGCTGTATTGGTTATCTAAAGTCATAGTGGTAGTATTATTAATAGATTAAATATTATTAAATATTATTAAATATTATTAAATATTTAATTAAATATTAATTAAATAATATTAATAAATGAGTTAACTAATATTAATAAATGAGTTAATCAGAATTACTTTTCAATTTTTTTATTCGTCTAATATTTATTATTAATATTAATAATATTTGTATATTATATGTGTGATAAATCACTTGATAAATATACAAATATTATTAAAAAAGGTAGTGAATTTACTGTTAATGAAATCAATAATACAATTGATCAATGTGAACAATTTTTATTAATTATACATGATTATTTAAATAAATGTTTACAGAATTTAGTCAAAATTTCTATTCCGACCTTAGATTTATATAGTTATATATCTGCGTGTAATGAAATTCGATTATACGTTAGAGAAATCGATAATATAGTTCAATCTTCCCAATATAATTCTAAACAAATATTAATTTCTACTAAAAATACTGCATCTGCAAAAGAGATTGAATTTAGTATATTACCTCTTGGATATACATTTACATTTAATGTTCCTATAGTTGATAGTGTCGCACTGGGAATTGATTCATATAAGATAGATTGGAATTATAAACATTCATGTATTAATGCATTAGTAGCAACTTTACCAAAAAATATTAATAGAACCGATGAAATAAGTTTAGTTAATACTTATAATTTTGAAAATTCTATTATTGGAGATGGATTTGTATATTCCAATTATGGAATTGATAGAGGTAATATTACATCTGCTATATTAAAATTACCAAAAGAGTTTAGTTTTAATGACTATAATTATATTCAAATAATACCATTAAAATATAATATTCATACTACATATGAAAATGCTACATGTCCTAGTTCACTAGTTACATGTGTAGATGGAACTACATTATGTCCAGAAAATGTAACTTATGATGATGATACCATACATTCTGAATTTTTTATAAGTCATAATTTATTATATTTAACATATATATCACAAAAAACACAGGGGCAAGTGGATTTTAGTAGTTCTGATTTATTAACATATACATTCCCATTTGAATCTGGATTAACTGATATTGAACGTGAAGATTTTATTAATTTAAATTTATATAAATTCAAACACGATTTTAACAAAGCATTAAATTTAGTTGAATTAGAATTAGAAAAAATGATTCATTATAAAAAAATATTATTACCTATACAAAATAGAGTTTTAGATATTCATTATAGTGGAAATAAAAAATTTGTTCATAATAAGTGTGATTCAAATTATATATTTATTAATAGATTTAATAGGAAACATGTTAATAAAAAAATATATGATAATCGAGAAATAACGGAATTTGAACCAAGTTATCTAAAATTATATGAGATAAGTAAAGGAGATGCTAAAGGTACTTATAATACTTTCACAACAACGTATGGATTTAATATTGAATTATTAGATCAAACAGATCGAAAAAAAATATATAATAAAGATAATTTTATTGAATTATATTTATCAACAAATGAATCATTTGCAAAATATGAATATAACTCTCAAATATTTGGAAGTGAAACATTTACATTAGTTGAATAATTAGTATCGTTTAATTAAACACTTTTATATATACTTAGAAATCATATATGGCAGAAATACCAACTAACGAATATTTCCCAGAAACTGATGATACTGGTAAAGTAATATTATTTCATATATATGTAGATACCTTTTTATTAACTGAGGATGGTGGGTCTAATATAGATAATGCAATTAAATATGATTCATCTGATACATTTTTTATAAAAACCGTAACAACCAAATTTAGAAAAAACTTTATATCTTTATTAAGAAGTGTTACCAATTCAAATTGTGCTAATTTATCTGCTGATATGTTGGCACATTTATTTGATGAAGATGCTAATTTATATATAGGTAAACAATATAAAAAATCATCATATGCATTATTAACTGATAGTGGTGTTAAAGTGAGTGATTTTTATACAATCGATCCAACTAATAATACAATTACACATAAAATAACTGATAAAACATGTAATCTTGCATATTTTACATTTAAATTAAGATTTAAATATAAATTATTAGATTTTGTTGTTCAATTTGAATTGGGAAATGGTATTTATCAAGATTCAAATGAATATAATCAAAATGATACAACAATAAATGGTAATTTAACAGTAACAAATGATCTTACAGTAAATAATAATATTAATATCAGTAAAAATTTAATAGTATCCTGTAATTCAACATTTGCTAAAAATGTAACAATAAGTGGAACAACTACTATGAATGAAACGTTAACTATTGGGGATGCTTGTAATACTCATGATGTTCGTATTTATGGTGGTGATGAAAATGATGACACATATATATTGTGGGATTCTTCTGCTAGTACATTATCATTACAAGGATCATTTATTATTGGATCAGATGTAGATATAACTCCGAATGATGGTGTTTCAGATAATACATTTCCAGTCACTTTCTATAGTAATACTGGTAAATTGGAATGGTTGCCTACAATTGATAAATTAAATATAACAGGAAATTTGGATATTTCAAAAATTACAAACTTGGCTGGTGATGTTAATATTGGAACAAACATAAGTGGATCAAATTTTACTTTATGGGGATCCGATTCAAGTGGTAATCAGATCGGATGGGATAAATCAACTGATATTTTTAGAATAAAAGGACACCTACATCATGGGGATGTAGGTAGTGGACATACACTGCAAATTAATTCAAATTCAGAAACACATTATATAAACTGGAATCCAGATACATATAAATTACAAATTAATGGAAATATATGTATTGGTGAGGAATATAGTGGTGAATCATTTAAAGTATGGGGGAATGATTCTGGAAAATATATTTTGTGGGATAATTCATCAAATAAATTATCAGTAATTGGAAATATTGATTTTGGTTCTGTAACTGATAAACAAACATTAACACTTTATGGATCAGTAAATACAAATGAAAAATCATTAATATGGGATGGACCAACCGGTAAACTAACAAATCAAGGGTTAACTACATTACAAGGTGTAACAGAAATCCAAAATCAATTAACGATTGGTGAATTAGCTGGTAATCACAAATTATTAGTTTATGGAGATATATCAGGTAAAAATCTTTCATGGCTTGATCATAAATTATCAATCAATGGTTTATTAGATGTTTCTGATAAAACAACTCTAAATGGTGATATGGAAACAAATAGTGATGTTATTTTTAAAAGTAGTACAGTTGGAAAACATTTAAATTGGTTTAATGCTACAAATACATTAAAAATAACAGGAACAACTGAATTATGTGGATCATTAACAGTAACAACCGTTGATTCAAGTGTAGTAAATATAAATAGTAATATCACATTAGAAAAACCAGTTCAAATAAATGATACCCTAATTGTTGGGGAGGATGAAACTGAATATAATGTTAAATTCTATGGGGGGACAACTGGGAACTATCTGGAATGGATTAATAATAAATTAACAGTATCAGGTACTGTTAATATTACAGATCAATTAACTACGAGTCATATGGTTAATATAAATAGTAATGATCCTAATAAAAGTATAACATGGAATCATATAACTAATACATTAGACGTATCAGGATTATCCAATTTTACAGATAATTGTACATTTACTAAAGATATAATAATAGAAAATACAGGTACATTTGAATTAAGAGGAACTGATCCAGCTAATATATATATTAAATGGGATCCAGATATATTAACAATTAAATCTAATGTAGATATTTATAATAATAATTTACAACTAATTGATAATGATTTAATTATAAAATCATGTGTAAATGATTTTTATGTTAAATGGATTTCAGAATCAGACCAAGTATTAAAAGTAAATGCGAAAGGAATATTTTCTGGTACATTTGAAATAAATGATGATCATTTAACACCGATTAAATCAATAGTTTGGGATGGAGTTGATACATTAACAGCAACAAGTCATATAATTCAGACTGATCATAATATGATTATTAGTGGGGATTCAAGTACATTTACTTTACGTAATACAGCGAATGATAATCATGTAAAATGGATTGCAACAGATAATGGTTTACTGACTTTTACATCGGATGCATTATTTAATTTTGAAAATGAAACATCGTTTGCAAAGTCTGATTTTAGTGCAAATAAATTATATTTAAATGTAGATACCGAATTTAATGATAATATAACAATTACTGGAACTAATAGTAATTGTATTACATGGAATAAAGAAATATTAGATTCAACTGCTATAATAGAAACACATAATAATATAATATTACATGGAAGTGGTTCATGTATAAATGATAATATTACATGGACTGCAACTACTGGAACCTTAGTTGCTGATGCAACCGTTACATTAATGAGTCAATCGACAACCTGTACAGTTGAATGGGATAATTATGATAAATTATCTATTAATGCTAATTTAGATTTTAAAAAAGGTGATATACGTATATATGATTCAGTTGCTATTAATAATCCAATTGAACGCATCACATGGGATTCATCTGCAAATTTATTAACAAAAACAGGATCACAATTACTATTACAGAATATGACAGATTCTTCGGATGCATCATATATTAAAGTTCACTGGAATCCTGCAGATAAATTATACATAACAGCTCCTGTGCAACTTGATGGTATACTGACAACAAATAATAATATAACAATTAAAGGAACTAATTCATGTATCTTTAAAAATATCACATGGGTTTCAGAAACTGGAGTATTAAATATAAATGGATCAGTTTTACAAGTGCAAAATATATCTAATTTTTACAATCATTTAACAGTTGATGCAGATGTTACATTTAATGGATGTGACAGTAATCATCATTTAACATGGGTTAATACCACCAATACTTTTAAAGTTATTGGAACATCCTCATTAGATGGTGATGTATTATTAGATGGTAATTCTGGTGCAAATACAATCGCATGGAATAGTACTGATGCCACATTGACATCAAATGCAAAAACTGTTATATTAAATGGTGATAATACTCATTCAACCAAATGGGATAAAGATAACAATCGTTTAACAGTTACAGGTAGTATTATTAAAACACCAATACCATCAGACGAATGTGGTGATGTCACATTAGATATGAATAATAATAATAATTTTCATATTACATTAACTGGTAATATAAATTTACTGAATCCAATAAATATGTGTGCAGGACAAGAAGGACGAATCGTTATAAAAACTGGTGGTACTAATAGAAATATTTCATTATATGGTACACATTGGTATTTTGAGGATTGTATTTCATCTGTATTATCCCCAACAGATACAATTGATGTATTAGTATATTATGTATATAGTTCAACTCAAATATTAGTAAAACATGAAAAAAATTATATAATATGTCCAGCACCTAATTGTTAATTACAATGCTTTATGTGAAATATCCGAATCGTAATCATCTGAGGTGGTTACTTCCATATTGACAAACTCTTTTAATTTATTTTGATTTATTTGAATATCTAATTGAGTTTTGGGAATATCTAATTGATTAATTTGAATATCTAATTGATTTATTTGAATATCTAATTGAGTTTTGGGAATATCTAATTGAGTTTTGGGAATATCTAATTGAGTTTTGGGAATATCTAATTGAGTTTTGGGAATATCTAATTGAGTTTTGGGAATATCTAATTGAGTTTTGGGAACATTGTAAAATTCATCATCTGATTCATTATCTGATTCATCATCTGATTCATCATCTGATTCATCGTTTGATGAATCGGTTGAATTATTATCTGATTCATCGGTTTTATAACAATGTGTTCCATTGTCAGTAAATATAAGTGTATATCGTGTATTAATTGCGATTGTCATTGTATTTTTTATAGTTGTCGTTGTATTATAATATAATTAATATAATACATAGTATAATATTAATTATTCAATTTTTAATTAAAAAATTATTTAAGAAATATACTTATATAAGAAATATATAAGTATGACTTTTATTTTAAAAACAAAAGTATTAACTAATGAATTAAAACAATTATATGAAAATCACACAACCTTTCATGAAGGTGATACAGGTATTGATTTATTTAATCCATCTGATAAAGTAGTGCCTCCTGGTAAAACTATAATGTATGACTTACAAATTCAATGTGAAGGACCAACTGGATATCAATTATTATCTAGATCTAGTACTGCAATAAATACTCCATTAATCATAAAAAATAGTATGGGTATTATTGATCAAGGATATCGTGGTAATATTAATGCAATTGTTCATAATCTTTCAAATGAACCGTATACAATTAAAAAAGGAGATCGATTATTTCAATTTATTGCTTTTGTAAGTTTACCTATTAAATTTGAATTATGTAATGAATTAACTGAAACTGCACGCGGTGAAGGTGGATTTGGTAGTACTGATAATATTGTTTCTCTTAATTAATAATTCTTACTCAAATATTAGAATAACACGTCTGTAAGTAATTGTTTTACCTGTCGTTTCATTTATTCGTTCTATTTTACAAATAGAATCAATTGGAAAATTATAATGTCGTACAATACGATCAGAATTATATATTATTGGAATTTGATCTAATGTACAATTAAGTGTAGTTAATAACTCTTCTTTTTCATCTTCAGATAATAAAGAATGTTGTGGTACAAGTATATTGTCAATAATATTCAAATAAAATTCATTATATTGAAATATTTCGATATAAGGTAATCTTTTATAATCTTTGAGAGTTCTTTCTAATTTAACCGATTCAAGAACAAAAATATAATGTTCATCTTTATTAATGGATTTAAATATAGTTTGTTTATTAATAATATTTTGAGAATTTAAAAATTTAAGATTTATTTTTGTATCTGAATTATCTGATACAAATGTGATCGAATCACTTTTAAGTTTATTCATTATTTTTTTTAAATAATGATCTTTCATCTTGATATCTAGAAAATTACGAGATATTAACATTTTTACTATATTACGCAATACAATTATATGTTGTTCTTCAGGACTATTATAAATTTTCATATTAATGCTATTTATATTAATACTATTTTAAACTAATTTTATTAAATAGTATTAATAATTACTTTCATTTTTTTTATTAATAATGAAAGTAATTATATAATATGGATTCAAATACTTGTTGAATTAGCAGATGATGATTTAAATACAAAATTATACTGGATCCCCATCATATATGATATATACTCATCATAACTTATATATGCCCATATACAATATATAATAGTTTAGTATCCATAATTATACTGATTATCATCTAATTTCATTTTTATTTTTATTCCAATAGAATTTAATTCTTGAATTAATAATTTAAAATTATATGG
>Ga0206125_10005822_pt1 | contig 10220 bp, 8 predicted proteins | sample Helgoland_Spring_4_FD_148598 | JGI IMG/M metagenome (GOLD analysis project Ga0206125, IMG submission 148598) | Pelagic subsurface seawater microbial communities from Kabeltonne, Helgoland, North Sea - Helgoland_Spring_Bloom_20160331_1 | ecosystem: Environmental > Aquatic > Marine > Epipelagic ...
TCCTCGTCCTGCATGAGATCCAGATACTCGGACTCAGCATCGCGAACCAAGTAACCTGCTTTCTCCAGGAACCGCGAGACGCGCCTGGCAATCGTGTGGGCAATGACATCCAGATCCTCACAAGTAGGCGGTTTGACTGGCCAGAAGTAGCCCTTGGCATCGTAGACGCCATTCAGGTACAACATATGAAAGTGAGGATTTAAATTGAGAGCCGAACCGAAGCGCTGAATCAGCGTAACCGCACCACTCTGCGCACCTGATTTGACGGTCATGCGGGCGCGTTTGATCAAGAATGTACTGATTACGCGATGTACGATAGTGAGCACCTGACTCATCACCTTCGGGTTGGTCGCGAAGAGATAGCGTAGCGGATACGGAACACTAAGCACCCATTGCCGAATTGGTCGTTTGGGTAGGACCTCATCTACCAGGTGTGCAGCACTGTCCACCATCCGTCGTGCGCCACAGGACGGACAGAAACCCCGCCGCTTACAGCTGAAGGCGACAAGCTTCTCGTGATGGCAGGTATCACAGCGAACTCGCAGAAACCCATGTTCCAGGCGGCCACACTTCAGGTAGTCATCGAACTCACGAACAACATAACCAGGCAGTTGTTTGCCCTGTGCGGTTAGCATAGCTTTGAACTCAGGCCAATGGCGCTCCACCAGCTGATACAACAGCGTTGTCTCTGGGGTATGGCGTTCGTAGCGAAACGAACCTGTCGGCCAGAACATGTCCTGACTGTTGTGTAGTGACACAGCACGAGATCATTGAGAGGTGATTTGAGATCGTTGACGGGTCAGCCATTGGATAGCAGTCGTTTTTGCTGAACATGCTGTAGGGCTAATGAATGAGGGTATGTGCGAGTTACTTGTTCAGTGTGCGATTTAGCAGTGATTCAAACGCTGAACCATCCTGCCGGGTCAGCTTGGGGACATACCTGGAATAGATGCGAAACAGCATCTCTGTAGTGCTGTGGCCCATCTGTCGGGCAATCCACTCTGGATTTTCTCCAGCTGCTAACCACAACGTGGCTGCTGTATGGCGGGTTTGGTACGGCCTGCGCGGTGGCAGAGCAAGGCGTGTTAGTAATGGATACCAGATTCGTTTTGTGACGTTGTGCACGGATAGTGGGTTACCGGCTTTGTTGGTGAACACGTAATCAAAATCGCACGTCACTTTTGATTGCTGCTTCAATGCATCGAACACCGGCTGCGACATCTGAATCTCTCGCGTTGATCCATCGGTCTTTGTGGTTGTTTGCCGCCCTGCGACAAAAGATTCTCTAACCAGAATTTGTCGATGTTCGAAATCTACATGTTTCCACTTGGAACATGTACTTCACCGGTACGCATACCGGTGAAGAAACGGACTATCAGGTAATTCTTGTAGTCCGGACGTACATGATCAATCAGCTGTCGAACTTCTGCCAAAGTAAATGGGTCTACGTCAGTTCGACTAACTTTAAGTGGTTTGATGTTCTTGAAGGGGGAACTGAACTCATATCTCTCTGCCGCCTCGTTCATGATCGACCGAAGCGGGACCAAGACGTGATTGATTCGAGAGGCTGACAAACCTAAGGAACCATCTTTGCGGGGTATCTTTGCAAGATTTGCGCGAAAAGCCAGCACTGCAGACTTTGCAACTTCATCAAGTCGGTCTTCGCCGAAAACCGGAAGTATGTGTTTGTCCAGTGATGTTCTTAGCGTAATTCTGTAAGAGTATTTCCACCGCGGTTCGTTCTCAGCGAACCACGTGTCTGCGAAATCTCGGAACGATGGAATTGATGATGGCGACGCCGGTTTTACGGCGTCAATGTGGCGGAACCGATCAGTACTGTTTGAGTTCGGGAAGTAAGTCGCGTAATCAAATGTTCCGACCAGTATCTCCGCTTCGATGCGTTCCAAAATAGTCGTAGCCCGTTTGCGATTTACCGGATTGTTTGACAGTTTGGTTTGTTCCCGACAACGCACCCCTCGATAGCGAAAGTCGAAGAAGAGCTTCCCCGATCTGGAACGAATGGAACCCATCGTTTGTCTCTAGATGACACCAGACATCAATGAGTCGATTGAGACTGGCCTTGCCATGTCCTTCTCAATCTTCTCCCAGAGGTAAAGGATCTTTCTCCCTCCAAATGGTCTGATGTAGTGAACGCCTTCGATGAGTACGCTGTCTTTTAAACTGTTTCTTATAGTCCTGGGGTCGTACTTGATTCGTTCTGATAGCTCCTCAGTGGTTAGATAGGTGTAGCTCATGCTATTCTCTCTTGATCCGATTAGATCATCTGTGATTCATATGGCTCATATAAGAATCATAACGGAGTCAATCTAATCTTTCAAGAACTAAATAGATCATATGTGATCAGTTTAAGGTGGTTGAGTGTAGTGATTCGCATTCTTTTCAAGCAAGCATTGGATGAGAAGTCTTTCAGGGAAGGGCGTCGAATTACTTTGAATGAGGTCAGTGAAGAAACGGGAATTTCCCGTCCAACGTTGACCAGGATCTCAAACGTGCCGGGTTACAACACGAACACGGAAACGATCAGTGCTTTGTGTGATTATTTTGAGATTGAGCCGGGTGAGTTGCTTAAGAAGGTGTGAACTTCGGGCGCAAGTTAGGCACGGTTTGGGCACAACTGAGACTCTAGGATTCGCCTCTCGCGATATTCACCTTCGGTGAAAACGCTGTCGGCCTCAACTTTCTTCGCTTTGCGAAGAAAGCGAGTTGGTAGCTACGGGTGGACTTGAACCACCGACCCCAGCATTATGAATGCAACAGCCTATCCTAATAAATTCATTTTATTCATCATATATAGGGTATAATACAGTATAACTAAAAGTAAAATGCAGTCCATATGCAGTCCAAGAAGCTAAGCCAGAAAATCGTTGATGAGCTAACCCCTAGAGAGAAGAGGTATAAACAGTACGACGACAACGTGAGAGGTCTGTTTGTACGAGTAAGCCCTTCTGGCTTAAAAGTTTATTATATCTTCCTAAGAGTTAACGGGCGCGGTACAGACTTTAAGCTAGGCCCATGCAGCGAAATGACTCTCAAAGCAGCCAGACTGAAAGCTATAGAAGCACTTTCATCTGCACGGGACGGGACATCTCCCGCAGACACCCGCAGAACTCAAAGAAGCAACACATTAGAAGGCTTCATTGAAATCTCTTATAAAAACTACATTAGCTCGGTACACAAAGATCCTTCAACAACCTTATGGACTCTGTCGCATTGCTTTTCGGTCTTTAGCAAGACTCCGCTAAGTGACATAACTGTCCAAAAGCTGGACAGCTGGCGTTCTTCCCAAAGCCTTGCTCCAGCAACTTTAAATAGACGAACAGCGACACTAAGAGCCGCGCTGAGCAAAGCGACTGAGTGGGGAATAACGACTCACAACCCTCTTGCCTCGCTAAAGCTGCTAAAGGTTCCGAAAGTCCCTGTTGAATTTCTGACGAAAGACCAGATTGTAGAACTAAGAACAGTGCTCGCTAAGCGAGACGAGAAGAAGATCAAGCAACGTGAAGCCTTCAACAAATGGAGAGCAGCCAGAAATAAAGAACCTTTCCCCGACTATGACCATCTTGAGGTTTCGTTTGCTGATTACCTAACCCCTTTAGTCAACCTGATTCTAAGTACTGGCCTAAGATTTGGTGAGGCGATAAATCTACAATGGTCAGACATCAACGAAGAAGGCACTCTCACCGCCAAAAGCCCCAAGACTAGTAGTTTCCGATACATACCATTACTTTTGGATGTGCAATCAGATTTGAAAAGACTGAAGCGCCTCAACAAAGCTAACGCTGGCTTTAACGACCACAAAAGCCTCAATGAAGATAGAACTGATTACATTTCTGATAACGTCTTTGTGAACCCTGAGACTAATCGTCCATTAAAAAGCGTCAAGACTGCTTGGAATGGTGTAAGAAGCAAACTGAGCTTTGAATGTGACTTTAGGATGCTGAGGCGCACCTTCGGATCACGTCTCATCGCCAATGGCACTCCCGTGTACCATGTTAGCCAGCTTTTGGGGCACAGCAACATTGAGACAACCCAACGATGGTATTTAAGCCTCAACCTTGATGCATACAGGTCGGCTGTTGCCTCAATTGACGAGCTAAATTTCTAAAGAGTGAGCGCCCCATAAGCTCCCTACAGCTACAATCTTGTCTCATTTTGAATCTAAATTGCCCCCTTTTTAGCTATTTATGGTTAATAACAAGCCCTCTTAGAGTTAAGTATGTAAGTATTTACTACCACTATAAAGCCATATTTAATGATATTTTTTAATGCAATAATCAAAAGAGACAGCAGAAGGAAGGACTTTAGATAGATGCGGCAGAAGTAAGTAGAGTGGCCTTTGGCCATCCCTTCTGCTCACTCTTAAGAAGAATTATTAAATGAATATCTGTAAGTGGCTTTAGTTATCTCCTTCAGTTATTAATAAAGGAGTGATACTAAGATGAATAGCTGTAAGTATCCTTAGGTTAGCCTTTAGATACCTTAGGTATACCTAAGGTACTACAGGGCAGTAGGGCCTGAGCCTTTATACATACGACACGTCTGAAACAACGATATATGGTGCTTTTAGCCTTATGAAACCAAAAACACAGCTAGAGATTGAGCTTGCGAGACTGGGTGCAGATCGTCTCACCAGAGAGCCTCCAGTAGACCGTAAAGAAAATCATCTTCTGTTGGGTGAAATTAGGCTCTCACGGGCCTCTCAGAGCTTTGAGAGCCTCGTTGATACTCACTTTGAGCAGATACGAGGAGGTCGTAACAAGGCTGCTGCAGCTGCTCTAAGACGCCATCTAGAGTACTTCTTTTTATGTCTTTCAAAGTGCGTCATGTCGCATAAATATTTAGTTGTCTCACTTACCAGCAACGCTTATTCCAAAGATTATTTCCTCAAGAAATACAATCTGAAGTACGCAGCAGTAGACGCCATCGTGAGCTATTTAGAGGATGCTGGGCTGGCTTTTGTTATTAAGGGTAGGAAGTACAGGAATGACCCAATGCGGACCAGAATTTATCCAAAGCCCGAGCTTTCTCAGGGACTGCTTGAATACTCCTTACTGACTGAAACTGACTTTGACGGTGACTACGTCCAGTTCAACGACGGTGCAGACAACGACTACGATGGGGATCGTTTGAGTAGCGAAAAGTGGAACAACTTGATCAGCAACTTGGGGAAAGACCATCCAGACAGAGTTGATCTGAACAGGATCAATGAGTTCCTTGAGCCGCATCAATGGGTCAGCAAAGGGCCAGTCATACTGAAATATAAATACTCGCCATTCCAATCTGGCAGATTGTATACGGGCTATCAGGAGCTTCTGGACAAAAAGTACAGGATTAGAATCAACACTGAGATAGACGGAGAAGCCATCAGTGAAGTGGACTTCAACGCCAATCACCTTCGCTTAGCACTTGCGGTTCTTCATGACGAAGACGCAGGGGACAGTCCGTACGAAGACATTATGGAGTTAGCGAATGTTGACCGCGCATTGGTCAAAAGTTTCATAACTGTTGCGATGGGGGCTTCAAGTCGCGACAAGGCTCGGAGCAGTTGGAATGACAATCGGTCTAGTCGCAAAGTTCGTCGGGCGGACGGTGACTTCCTTTTAATAGAAGCAGCGACTAATAAACGCTTCCAAATGCTAAAGCTCTACGACGGCTGGGGCATCTTTGCACAGAATCTTGAAGGAGCCATTCTCAGGGACGTAATGCTTCAAGGTGTAGACAAAGGGATTGTTGTCTTGCCAGTTCATGACGCAGTCGCAGTGCAACAAAAGCATGAGGAATGGGCAATAGGGACAATGTTGGAGGCTTGGAGCCGTGTGGCAGCCAGTAGTGGTGCTGCAAGGGCGAGAGTAAAGGTAGATCGCCCGTAGAACAGGTTCTGAGAGGCCCGTAGAAGCCTTCTGAGGCGTTTTAAGTGGGAAGTAAGGGGATTGCTAGAGTAGGACCTAAAAGCCAGCTCAGCGCGTCTAAAGACGTACCTGAGATTAGCTTATTTTAGTGGAAATGTCAATCACAAACTAATTGGCCGTTGGCTTCCCTGCGACGTGCTAACCTCTGCTAACGCTAAAATAAAAACTAAACGAGAGCTTCCTATGGCGTCGCTATTTATAGTTGTCTTCTCAATTCTTGCTGGGTTCGCCGAAGAATTTTCATGGCTAGTAATTGTGCTGCTCGGCATTCTGAATACTCTTAATTACTTTTACCTACGAAGAGGGCAAATGGTGTTTCTTTGGCAAGAAAAAGGTGGGGTTTCATTTGTGCTGGTTTTCGTACCAATGCAGATATTCTTCAATAGCTTGTTACCAGCAGTTGGGTTTCTGCTCGGCTGGGGCGCAAGTCTAATTGCTTAGTATTGAGTGTAGAAATACCTCAATAGCTCTCTATGAACTCACTGTTTTAAGGATCTGCTGCACGGTTGAGAATTAAGCTGGTTTAGCCTTAGGGTGGTCTTACTCAATAATTGCGCCTCGGTCCTTTTCTGGGAGACCAAACAAATCCTACATTGGTTAACCGTTTTTCTCGCTCTGAGTTGAGCTTTCCTTGGTTAGCCCTTTGTCCACTAACCCATACCCCTAAATTAAATTCTTTTCTTTTGTACTTTTGAGGAACGTTACAGTGGCCGAAAACTTGTTTGAAAGCTATTAATTCAGCGAACCCCTCCTCCCATTGTTCGGCGAACGGATCCCATATAAATCCTAAAGAGTCCAACTTTAGTTTCCGATCTGTAGAAATCTCCAAGTTCTGCCTTTGTTTATCTTGCCAGCGCCCTAACGCAAACCCATTAAACATTTCTTTTGCTCTAATTCGGCAGTGACCCTTTTGTTTTTTAAAGTCTTCAAGCGCTTTAAAACCTTCCTCCCAGTTAGCATCGTATACATTCCAAATGAAGCCCAAGCTAGTGAGCCTCTTGTGACGCATTGCTGATAAGTTCTTTTCCAACGTCCTCTGGTTTTTAACCCAACTGCTAAGATTTATACCTTTGACGATTACAGCCTTCGGGACTAAGCAATGTCCATATTGTCTTTTAAAGGTTTCTAACGCGAGATACCCAGCCTCCCACTTTTCAGAAGACACATCCCACTCAAAACCGATATTATCCAAGCGAAGCTTTTTCTCATCCGATGGGCTGTTTTTTCGTCGTTTTTGGACTTGCATCCAAGAAGATAAATTAATGCCATTTATTTCAAAACCTTTTGGGACGCGAAGATGACCATGCTCTTTCTTAAAAGAAACCAAGGCTACAAAGCCCTTTTCCCAATGAGTTGCCGTCGGGTCCCAGTCAAAGCCAATGTCGTCAAGAATCTGTTTTTGATGTGAGGTTAATGAATTATTCTTAGATCTTTGCTTTTGCGACCATCTATATAAATTAACCCCATCCTTTTCATAATCAGTTGGAACGTTGCAGTGTCCCTGACTTGTTTTAAATTCGGATAATGCTGAAGCTGAGGCGTACCACAAGTCATCGTGGACATTCCAAATAAAGCTCAGAGCATCTAACAACCTTCTACGTTTAGCAGATAGGTTTTGCTTCGTTGTTCTTTGAGTACCTACCCAAGCACCTAAATTAACCTCGTCCATACTCAGATCAATTGGTACACGGCAATGTCCATTTCGCTCTTTAAAGACCTCCAACAAACCATACATGAACCCCCAAGAAGCCGTAGACGTCTCAACGAGCTTTGTATCAAAGGCTTCAATGAACTCATCTCCGACTTGCTGGTGAACATCAAAGACAATCCTGCTGCCCCTTAGGCTAATCTTCTGCTTTCTCCCTATCTGAACTCTAAGCTCGTCAAGCTCTTCGCCCAGTGATTCATCATGCGACCTAAGAGCGTTAACCACCTTCCAAACTTGATCAAACTCAGATGCGCTTATGACCTCATCAGGATCGTCTGAGTCACTCAGAAACACTGGGATAACAATCGTTCCCGTCTCTTTATCGTCTGATAAGCGGATGGCTCTTCCAACGGCTTGAATGATGTCTATTTCAGAGCGTTTAGGATCCACAAAGGCAACGCCGTCTAGTGCAGGAACGTCCACACCTTCCGATAGGCAGCGAGCGTTAGCCAGTAGGTATCGGTCCTCGTCCTTCAGTGCACCTAAAGCCCTCAGTTTGTTTGACCTTTCAGAAGTTGGCATCTTCCCACTGACATGCTCATAGGTAATTGAGCCAGAGGGTCGCTGATCTTCTTTAAGATGGTCTTTAAACTCGTTAAAGCTACTAGCAAAGTTTTTAGCGAGACTAATCTTGCTGTGGAAAGTGATCACACGTTTTAAGTCATAGTCCCTAATAGCTTTAGCCAGACCAACCTGTATGGCTAACGAGCGAGCATCGTCTTGAACGCCTTCCTCTGTCCTAACTAATGTTCTTTCCTCCACCATTTCCCTAACTGAATCTTTGTTCACACCTATGACGAGAACTCTGTAATCAGTTAGCAGTGGTGGATCATTTGCAATTGCTTGACCAAAAGTGAGGTGATGAAGCACAGGGCCAAAGATAGTTTCATCATCCATTGATGCGATTTCTATATCGTTCTCTTTAGCCTTCTTTTTGACATGAGCTTTAAATGTTCTTGGCGTTGCCGTCATAAACAGCCGATGCTTAGCTGGCAATAGCCCTGCGTCAAGCACGGTGCTGTAGTCGGCGGAAGACTTCCCTGCGCAGCGATGTGCCTCATCTGCAATGATTAAGTCAAATGGCTTGAGGCTATGCTTAGTAAACGCCTCTGCAATCTTAGGGCTGCTTTGGTAGGTGGAGAAAATTACTTTATTGCCTCTCCTTTTTAAAAAGGAAGCAATTTCATCGGCATCAGTTGTTGTGCCGACGCTCAGCTCGCTTGTGCTTAATTCAATTTCATCCTCAACTTTCTTAGTAACGCTGTTGTCTGAACAGACAGGTAGAAACCGAAAGTCTTGCTTAGCCTCTACAAGCCAATCTGAAACGGTTTTAGACAACAATAAGAGAGAGGGTAGTAAGACTAAGGTTGTCTTTGCCTCAAGCTTCTCAGCGATCCTTTGACCTGTGAGTGTCTTGCCAGTGCCACAGGCCATGATGAGCTGGCCTCTCCCGTTGAGTTTTTCACAGACATCGTCTATGGCTGCTTGTTGGTGAGGTCTCGGCTCGTGAGGCTCTCTTGCTTTGAGTTCCTTGAACGAATCAGAGCCGTTCGGCCAGCTAAGTGGGGCGCTTAGGAAGTCGGAGAGTAGAAACATTTGAACAGGTATGGCCTGTCCTTCTATGGCGTTTGTAGCGTTGATTCCTATTCTATCTGTTGTTGCTATTAGCAGCCTGTAATCAACGACATCCCGACTGGAGTCTGCGAGAAAGCTGTCTACATGCCCTTTAGGGATATAGTTTTCTGCTCTATAAAACTTCGCTTGGATTGCACAGATTTTTCCCTCTGTATCCTCTGCAATTAAGTCCGTCCCTATGTCTCTTGGACTCCAACGCTTTGGCCAATCTTCAAAGTGCCAAACCTTGCGGAATTTGTTTTTATAGACGGGATGTTCTTTTAACAGCCAATGGCATAGAAAGGTCTCAAAACGTTTACCTTTGACGTCGTTGTCCTCTGGGAAGGAGTCTCTGAATTGGTCAAAAGTAGCCATATGGCCTTTAGGATACTTAAAATAGCTTTCAACAGGGTATAAAAATTTTATTGGTTTAAAGTCTTAAAACTGCTTCTAATGTGTCTCCACAGCTACTACTGCCCATGGCAACAACGAAGACCTCCCCCTGTGCTCTAACCGACGTCCACCCCTTCAGCATTCCCATTTCACTTTGGTTGCTTGTGACAGGTCTTTTATTAAATCTTTTGACAGACTCCAGAGTATGGGCTGGTAAGATGTTGAAAGAAAAAAGTACTTCCTCCGTTCGTTGGAATTAAAAGCCCGTCTATCCGTTCTTCTTCGCCTTGGTACGTGAAAGTACCGTTAATCTCTAGGGCATAAACATGAGTTGTAGAAACTTTAATTGTAAACGGGGCTTGTTCTGCAAGCTTTATCGTTTGGACATTGGACACATCGTCTGGGCTTGAACTGCCAGTAGCAAGTTCACTCATCCCTCCGAGATATAACAAACTATTATCAAAGTCTAGGTAGACCGAAACAACAGGTGTACCTATGAGATTCGGTGCTGTAGCAGCGGCTTCCGAAGCTGGAAAAGAAACAAGTGAGCTCTTTTTTATCAATCCCGCGCAGGC
>Ga0206125_10005826_pt1 | contig 10217 bp, 7 predicted proteins | sample Helgoland_Spring_4_FD_148598 | JGI IMG/M metagenome (GOLD analysis project Ga0206125, IMG submission 148598) | Pelagic subsurface seawater microbial communities from Kabeltonne, Helgoland, North Sea - Helgoland_Spring_Bloom_20160331_1 | ecosystem: Environmental > Aquatic > Marine > Epipelagic ...
TTTTGGTGGGTCTTTTTGTGGGGGTTAGAGGTCGACGCGGTAGAAGAAGATGGGGAGGAAGCCGAGTTGGAATTCCTCGCGGATGCTGTCCTCGGGGTTGCCGTTTTCGTCGGGGGCGTAGGTGAGTTTCAAGACGTTCTGTGTGCCGAGGATGTTCACGAAGTCGATGCCGAGTTCGTGGGTGGCGGTGGGGCGGTTCCAGGTCAGGTTGGTCTTGAGGTCCAGGCGGAAGTAGTCCTTGAATTGGAGGGTGTTCCGGTTGGCGTCTTCGTAAATGATTTCGCGGAGCTGGTTGGAGGCGGCCACATCGACCGGGCCGTACCACCGGCCGCCGACCATGGTGCACTTGGCGCCGGTGACCAGCGAGAGGCCGCGCTCGTTGAGGCGCCACTCGCGGCTGCCGAGCGCGTTGAGCGCATAACGGCCATTGTAGTTGGTGTTGCGCCACTGCTTGTCGGCGCCTTGGAACTGCGCGTCAAATACGGAGCCGTTGACCAGCACAAACCAGCCGTCGCGGAAGGCCCGCGAAACGGTGGCCTCCACGCCGTAGTTGCGGGAGGTGCCGGCATTGGTGAGGGTGCCGGGGAAGAGGCGGTCAAAACTGCTTCCGGCGTTGGCCAGGGAGTAGCTGCCGTTGGCTTGGCCCCACGCGGTGGTGGTATCGGCGATGGGAATGTCGAAGAGGTGCTGGTAGTAGGCTTCCATTTTCAGCGACCAGTTGGGCGAGATTGAACGCGCCCAGCCGATGACGTTGTGCCAGCTGCGGGTAAAGCCCATGTTCTGGTTGGGCATGAGCAGCTGGCCGGGGTTGCCGGGGTCCGCACCGATGCTGCTGGCGTAGAGGTAGGGGGACTGGGATTGGGAATGCAGTCCCGATCCGGCGGACCAGACGGCGCCACCCTCGGTCACGTATTGCAAGCCCACACGGGGTTCGAACCACGATGCGGCCCCGGAGCGCTGATCGAACTGGGCGTGCCAGCCCACGTTCACGGTCCAGGGTTCGGAAGGCCGCAGCTTGAGTTGCGCAAAGGGCTGGACCATGAGGCTGTTCATGGCGGCGTCCCAGCGGCGGCCCCAATCTCCGAGCGGATCACCGGGGTCGGTGGGCAAGGTGCGGATGCTGTCAAGGAATGTCCACCGGGTCAGATCCGCGTTGAGGCCGAACCGCAGGGTGGCGGGACCACCGGCGATGGGGTTGAGCTTGCGGTTGGCGTGCAGGGCCAGGGCCAGGCGGTCCTTGTTGAAGTCGTACGCCATGAAGGGCGTGATGCTGTCGAGACGGTAGGCGGAGTCGGCCACGGCAGGGGGCACTTCCAGCTCGCGGTACACCAGGTTGTGGTTGGAGAACTGCCGGTCTCGGCTGGCGGCCAGGGTGGCCTTGATGTAGGTCTTCTTGTTGATGGGCAGGGTGTAGGTGGCGCCGGCGATGCCCATGCCCGTGCGGAAGTATTGGTCGCGGTCGTTGTCGCCGTAGATGTTGCGCTCTGGGGCGACCTGGTCGCTGATGACGATGTCGATGCTGGAATTGCCACCGAGTCCCCAGAGGGCCAGTGCACCACCGTTCTTTTGCGGGAAGTGGAATCGGAAGCTGCCGTCTTGGTATTGGGGGACGGCTGTGGTGCCGATGTCGATGCCGAGCTGACTAAAGATGACCGCGGTGGAGTAGCGGTAGTTCAGCAATACGGTCGAACCTTTTTCCTTGTTGAGCGGGCCTTCGACAATGGCTTCGGTGCCGAGGAAGCCCAGTTGAGCCGTGGCCTGCCAGTTTTCTCGGTTGCCGTTGCGCAGGCGCAGGTCAAAGACGGCCGCGGTGGAGTTGCCGAACTCGGCGGGAAAGGCCGCGGTAAAGAAGTCGGAGTTGGAGAGGGTCTTGTTGTTGACGATGGCCACGGGCCCGCCACCGGACCCCGGCACGCTGAAGTGGTTCGGATTGGGCAGGTCCACACCTTCCACCCGCCACAGCACGCCGGCGGGGCTGTTGCCGCGGACCACAATGTCGTTGCGGGAGTCGTCGGCGCCTTGGACGCCGGCGAAGTTGCTGGCCATCCGCGCGGGGTCGCCCCGGGAGCCGGCATACCGGTCGGTTTCCTCCACGGTAAAGGCGCGGGCCGAGACGGTGGCCATTTCATTGAGCACCTCGCCCTGCTTGGTGGCGGTGACTTCGGCCGCCTGCATGGCGACCACGCTCTCGGCCATCTCCACCTCGAGGACGGTGGGGCGTCCCGAATTGACCACGATGCCATCCAAGGTGCGCACGGTGTAGCCCATGAAACTCACCCGCAGTTGGTGCCGGCCCACGGGCACGTTAAAGGCAAAGCCGCCGTTCATGTCGGTGGCGGTAGGGGCGGCATCGGTGGTCATCAGTTGCACCGTGGCGCCCGGCAGGGGATAGCGCGCTTCGGCGTCCAGTACCGTTCCCGTGATGCGGCCCTGGGGGACTTGTGCAGCAATGGTCAGAACAGAACACATGGCCAAGAACAGGGCTGCGAATCGCAAAGTAGGGTTGCAGTCAATCATCGAATGGAAGTTCAAGCAAAAGGCCCGCTGATGGGCGGGCCTTTTGGAATGATATAAAACGGGGCGCTTTAGCGCTGAATGGCCAGGCGCTGTGGGGCTTGTCCGCGCGGCCCGGCCAAGTAGAGTCCCGGCTTCAAAGAAGAGACGTCCAGGACTTGGCTGCCGGTTTGCAATGTGCTGGTTTGGACGAGCCGGCCGTTGAGGTCGAAGACCTCGAATGCACGGGCCTCACCTCCCCAAACCACCCGAAGCTCGGACGCTGCGGGGTTGGGCATCAGCTGCCACTGGGCATTGGACGGGCTGTCAATCCCACCAATGACGGTCACGATGATGCAGGATTCGATGTCGCATCCGTCGGCGTTTTCAGCTTCGACACAGACTTCACAATCGCCTGTTTCTGGGCCGACGAGGGTAGCAGTGTTGCCGTCTACAATCAGTTCGCCGCATTCGGAATCCCATTCGACGGTCAGGCCATCACCAGGGGTGGCGACAAAGGTGAGGCTGTCCAATTCGCCCATCGTCACCATGCCGGTGTCTCCAGCGGCGGTTGCCAGGGGTCCCAATTCAATGTAGGTGCAGTCATCGCTGAAGAAGGGGTGGGAGCAGGCGTCGAAGTTGCATGCGTCGGGATCGGGACACCCGATGGGGAAGCTGCTGTCCGGCGCAATGAAGGATCCGTACACATCGATAGAGAAGCCCATGCCGTCCCAATACAAATCGGTGTCTCCGATGACCAGTGAGTTGTAGTTCATCACCGTGTCGCAAACGCTCAAGCTGACCGTAGCGATGTCTTGGGCGGCAATTTCAAAGCCATTTTCCACCAAGAAGCTTTCCACATCGGGAAACAGAACCAGGTAGAGGGGGCCTCCTGTGCTGTCTTGGGTCAGGGGCACAGGAAGGGAGTAGGCACCCGGGTAGCCTGTTTCGCAGTCTTCAAAGTCGGTGAGCCCGATGAAGTCATTTTCACCCAAGGTGAACAGCTCGGTATCGAAGTAGTTGCAGTCTGTGGAGCCTGTGGAGGTGCTGTCGTAGTTGCAAGCCAAGGGGTCATTGCATTCCAAAGCCATGAATTCGCACAGGGTTTCATCTGGGTTGGCACAAGGGTCGTAATTGAGGGCGTCGGGGTCGTTGCAGCCGTCGTCGAGTGTGCTGACCGGCGCAAGGTTGAGCCCCAAGTCTCCGAGCGACCAAGACTGGCCATTCCAGTCTGATACAATGGTGTTGATTCCAGCAATGCCCGTCATGGTGTTGCCACAGAATGAAAAGGTGGCTTGCTCCAGCGCAGACAAAAGCAGAATGGCCTGTAGCGAAGAGAGTAAGCCGTCGGCCACAGCTCCGTTGATGTAGGTTTCAAGTGCTGCGTCTACTACAACAGTGACGGGTTGCCCTACTTCATCCACCACAGAGGCAATGGTGCCGACTGCAGGCTGAATGTCGCATCCCAAGTCTGCATCTAATGCGTTGATGGGAACCAGCCAAAACCCGCCGCTAAAGTCAAAAGTGCCATCGTTGTATTGGCAGTCGGCATCGCTGGTAGCGGTGCTGTCATAGTTGCAGGCGAGGTCGTTGTTGCAGCCGGTAGCTGCGGCCTCGACGGTGACTGTGCCGACCATTCCGTTGGCCGCGTGGCTGCCTACGCTGCAGTCATAGTTGTAGGTGCCTGGGACCGTAAACGTATGCGTGCCCATGCAAACACCGGAGGCATCTCCCGTTGCGGTGGGCAGCGAGAAGACTTCTGGATTGCCGAAGCTCTCACCAGAAACAGCACTGATGTTGCCATTGACGTCGTGGAATCCACCTTCATTGACCCAGGCGACTGTTTCGCCCACGGAGATGGTCAAGTCAGCAGGACTGAAATAGAGGTTGCCTGCAAGGACTGTATGGTCGGCGCCGTCGCAGTCTTGGGCGACGGCTGGGCTGGTAATGAGACCAACGAGCACGGCAAAGAAGGGGGAAAGGAAACGCATGGTATGGTGTTTTGACAAGAGCAATTTCTGACTTGGGCTGTTGCGCTTCAGCCGGGCGGCTATTTTTTACGACCGTTGCGCTGTGCATCAATACACTGGCGTTGGAACAAGCAGATGAGCTGTGGTCAAAAGACCCGCAGGTTTGTTGGGTAGGACTGCTCAAGCTTAGCCGTAGGAATAGTCTTACTAAATGCGTATATTTGACTTGTAGACATGACCCTTTGAGTTGTTTGAGGCATGTTTTAAATCGCTTGTCGACAAAAGGAACATCCTGTTGTCAAAGGCGATTGAAGATTTTGACGGTGATCTCGTCTGAATTCGGTCCAAGGAGGATATTGATCATCCGTCAACGAAAAGCCCGGCAAAGCCGGGCTTTTTATTTGAATAAAATTCCGGTGGCCAGTGCGGGTCGGCCTGAACCACTATTTCGTGGCGTCGGTGACGACCTTATAGGTGGGGTCTTCAAAGTGGTTGACCTCAATGATGGCCTCGGCCCGATCCAACAACCGCCGGCAATCACTCGACAGGTGACGGAGGTGCACCGTCTTGCCGGCAGCCGCATAGCGGGCCGTGATTTTGTTGACGGCTTCGATGGCACTCATGTCGGACACCCTCGATTCTGCAAAGTCGAGCACCACGTGTTCAGGATCGCCCTGGACGTCGAACTTTTCTTGGAATACGGTGGTGGAACCAAAGAAGAGGGGGCCAAAGAGCTCGTAGTGTTTCCAGCCTTTTTCATCGGTGCGTTTGCGCGCGCGAATGCGGATGGCATTGTCCCAAGCAAAGATCAGCGCGGCGACGATGACGCCAATCAAGACGGCGAGCGCCAGGTTGTGCAACACCGCTGTGATGCCCGTCACCAGGACCATGATGATCACGTCCGAAGTGGGCATCCTGCGGAAGGTTCTCAAAGAGGCCCACTCAAAAGTGCCGATGGCGACCATGATCATCAGTCCGGTCAAGGCGGCCATGGGCAGCTTCTCGATGAGGGGGGCACCGAAGAGGATGAATACCAGCAGCATCACTGCTGCCACGATGCCACTGAGTCGGGCACGCGCGCCAGAACTGACGTTGATGAGGGACTGGCCGATCATGGCGCAGCCTCCCATGCCGCTGAACAGTCCGCTGAGGACATTGGCAGCGCCTTGGGCCACACATTCGCGGTTGCCCTGTCCACGGGTCTCGGTGATTTCGTCGAGGATGTTGAGGGTCAACAGGCTCTCAACCAGTCCAACGCCTGCAACAATCGCCGCATAGGGGGCGATGAGCATCAGGGTTTCCACATTGAATGGAATGGCGGGAATGTGGAAAGGAGGGAAGCCGCCTTGGATGCTGGCCAGATCGCCGACGGTTTTGGTGTCAATGCCCAATGCCGTGACCAGCCCAAAAATCACCAGGATGGCGGTCAGGCCGCTGGGTACAGCCTTTGTGAGTTTGGGCAAGAAGGCGATGATGGCCATGGCCACCAGAACGAGGGCGCCAAAGACAGCGAGGTCTGTGCCCGCCAGCCAGTGTCCTTCATCGGTTTGGAACTGGGTGATTTGGCTGCCGCCAATGATGATGGCGAGTCCATTGACAAAACCAAAAATGACAGGTTGCGGCACCAGTCGCATCAGCTTTCCCAGCTTCATGAATCCAGCGGCCCCTTGGATGAGACCGGCCAGGATGACGGTGGCAAAAATGTATTCGGGGCCGTGAGACAAGGCCAGTTCAGCGAGGACCACGGCGATGGCGCCGGTGGCACCGCTGATCATCCCCGGACGACCACCCAGAACGCTGGCCACCAAACCCACCACAAAGGCGGCATAGAGCCCGGTCAATGGGCTGAGTCCCGCGATGAGGGCAAAGGCGACGGCTTCCGGGATGAGCGCCATGGCCACGGTGAGCCCACTGAGAACCTCGAGGCGGTAGTCGACGGTCTGTCGGAAGTTGAAGAGGGCAATCCGCATATTGTGGGGCGCTGGAAAAAGGGCGCGAAGCTACGGCGTACACTTTCCAATCTGTCACCGGCGATCATCAAGTGTACATCCGAGGGAAGGCGCCTGATATTCTCACGCATTTTCGCGGCCTTCATGGTCATGTATCCGTCTGAAGGCGGGGGCAAGATTGCCATGGCCACCCAGGCCAACGTGAACCCCTTCACTTACACGCGTTCCATCATGGGCGCTTGGAATACAGGTGAGTCATCCTTCAATTGGACGGTTTATGTGTTGACAGACTGTCCAGTCTCCACCGCCTAACGGAGAAGCCCGGCGCCGGGCTTTTTCGTGCCACACCATTTCCGTTGCGCGTTGAAGTTTTGGGTCAACTTTGCCGCGAGGATGCATTTCATCACTTCGGCCTTTTGGGCATTCCTGCCCACGGTTTTGGCACTCTACTGGGCGCTGCGCGTTCACTGGCGGTGGCAAAACGCGCTCCTCTTGGCGGCGAGTTACTTCTTTTACGGTTGGTGGGATGCGCGTTTCTTGTTGCTGATTGCCGGTTCCACTGCGGTGGATTTTGTGGTGGGCCGGAGGCTGGCGGCGTTGGAAGCGCCACGGTCCCGAAAAGCCTGGTTGGGGGTGTCTTTGGCCTTCAATCTCGGCATGTTGGCGTGGTTCAAGTATGCCGGTTTTCTGGTCGAGCAGTGGGTGTCTGCCTGGGCCTCGGTGGGGGTCACCATGGACCCGATGACCATGCAGATCATCCTTCCGGTGGGCATCAGCTTCTATACGTTTCAGACCTTGAGCTACAGCATCGACGTGTACCGCCGGCGGATTGAACCGGCGCAGGATGTGGTGGCTTTTGCGACGTATGTGGCCTTCTTCCCGCAGCTTGTGGCGGGCCCGATTGAGCGTGCGACGCGGCTGTTGCCGCAGATGTTGGGGCCGCGATCGGTCACGGAGACATCGGTGCGCTCGGGCTTGCGGTTGATGTGTTGGGGGGTGTTCAAGAAGGTGGTCATTGCGGACTCTGCTGCGGTGTATGCCAACGCGGCCTTTGGTGAAGCGGGGTGGTCAGGACCGTATATGGTGGTGGGCGTGGTGGCCTTTGCCCTCCAGATTTATGGCGATTTCAGCGGTTATTCTGACATCGCCATTGGTACCGCCCGGCTCTTCGGTATCCGCTTGCGGTCCAATTTCCGGTTCCCGTATTTCTCCCGCGACCTTGGCGAATTCTGGCGCCGTTGGCACGTCTCCCTCAACACGTGGTTTCGCGATTACCTGTACATCCCGCTGGGCGGTTCACGCCAGGGCCGGGGCCGGGCGGTGTTCAATGTGGCCGTCGTCTTTTTGGTGAGCGGACTGTGGCACGGCGCGGATTGGAAGTTTGTGACGTGGGGGGCGGTGCACGCCGCTTGTTTTGTTCCCCTTTTCTTGAGGGGAGGCAACCGCAGGCCCGAACAGGTGTGGCGCTGGTCGGACCTTCCCAAGACGCTGTGGACGTTTGCCGTGGTGTGCTTCGCGTGGGTGTTTTTTCGCGCCGACGACATGGGCCATGCCTTGGACGTGCTCGCAAGGATGGGACAGGGCTGGACCGCGGGCGACGCGCCAGATTGGAAGATGCCCGGGTATGAGGCCTTTGCATGGGCACTCGCTGCCTTTGCCCTGTTGGAGTGGGCGCAGTTCCGGTATGGTGTGCGCTGGCTGTGGCGCAGGGCGTGGCGCGGACCTTGGGTCGAAGCGGTGCTCATCGCAGTGTCTTTGTTTTTTGGCTTGCGGCAAGCGTCGCAGGAGTTCATCTATTTCGCCTTCTGATGCGGGCTTTGATTCATAGGCCCTTGGCCATTTTGGCGGGTGTATGCCTCCTTTGGGGTGCAGCGCACCTTTGGATGGGCAGGGGGGCCGATGCAGAATTTGAGCAGGCACACAGAGGTGAGGTGGTCGTATTTGGAGACAGCCATGCCGGCGATGTGCGGTTGCCCCAGGCGCCGCGTTTTGCCTTCCCTGCGCAGGACTTGGTCAGCACATGGATGTGGATGGATGCCTTCGTTCGGGCAGGGGATGCCGATTCCAAGGTGAAAGTGGTCGTGTTGACGGTGTGGCCGAGCAAGTTTCTGCCGTTGGCTGAACGCCGCCTTTCTGGACGGATTCAGGAAGACCGCTGGGGACAGTCGGTGCTCGGGCGGGTGGGGCCCGTATTGGGCTTCCGCCACATGGTAGAGCCTGCGGTTCCTTGGCGGTTGCGTTGGCGCATGCTGCTCAACACCTTCCAACTGCGCAGCAGCATTCGCACATCGGGTTGGGATTGTCAGGACCGGTCCATCCCTTCGGATTACGGCTTTAAAATGGGAACCTTGGTCCAAGAGGCGCCATGGTTCGATGGGGCCAAGGTCTCACGCTGGGCCCTGGGGCAGATCGTCCGCCTCGCAGAAAGCCAAAGCTGGGAGCTGGTGTTGCTGGAGCACCCCATGCACCGCAGCTTTCTGGATCAGGTGCACCCTGGAGCGATGGCCGACTATGAGTCGGCGCTCAAGGCTGCTGCTGAACACCCGCGCATCACCTATGTGGATATGGCGCGGTTTCCGCTGCCCGATTCGGGGTTTCGCGATTACCATCACCTGAACTGTGAGGGCAGTGCGGCGGTGGCCGACCGTTTGGAACCGCTGCTCGAGGGCTGGGGGATCAGCCCTTGATTTGGCGCAGGTGGCGCAGCCCGTCGTAGACGATGATGCCCACCGCATTGGCCAGGTTCAGGCTCCGGATGTGCGGGCTAAACAACGGGATCTGATAGAGCCGGTCGGCATGGCGTTCCAACAGGTCCTCCGGCAGCCCCACGGATTCTTTGCCAAACACCAGGAACATGTTGTCTTGGTAATCGATGTCGTAATGCGCTTGGGTGCCCTTGCTCGACAGGAAGGCAAAGTGGGCGTCGCCATGCAGTTCCATGAAGGCACCGAGGCTCTCGTAGGTGCGGACGTCCAAGTGCTGCCAGTAGTCCAGCCCGGCCCGCTTGAGCCGGGTATCGGTGATCTCGAACCCAAAGGGTTGGATGAGGTGCAAGGTCGACCCCGAGGCCAAACTCAGCCTGCCAATGTTCCCCGTATTGGTGGGAATCTCCGGCTCTACAAGTACGATATTGAATCCCATCAGACGGCTTCGGTTAGGGTGCACCTCACCCCCTCAAGATAGCCCTCCCCCCACTTTACCCGCTGCAGCCCAGTGCGCCTGGCCCTCAACTGTGCCCTCAACAATGCCCGCGCTTGCCCGGTATCGCCTCAAGAAGCGAACGAAACTCGAATTTTGGCGGGTTTCGCAAGGGGCACCAATGGGTGGGTGGGAGTTGTCAATTCATGGGCGTTGAACGAAGTTTGACGTCTACAATCTGCCCATGCGACAAGTTCATCTTTTCACATCGTTATTGGCTGTGCTGTTGTGCACCCAATTGTGTTCCTGCACGTCATCTAAAATGACCATTCGCCCGGCCTGGTCGTCTTGTCTCCAAGAGGAGGCAGCAGAGGTTGTGAGGTGCACGGAGTTGGAGATTGTCAAGTTTGTTTCAAGCCACACCAAGTATCCACCGATTTGCAAAGACGCGGGGATACAGGGTACGGTGCTGGTCAATTTCACCGTGGGAAAGGACGGTTGGATAAATGAGCCGGTAATCGAGGAGCCCTTGGACCGTCGCCTCGACGCAGAAGCTTTAAGGGTCATTCGCCTGCTGCCCCAGTTCCGTCCAGGATTGGTCAAAGGAAAGCCCACTGAAGTGACGTTCAGTATCCCCGTAAAATTCATCATCCGATGAGCTCTTTAT
>Ga0206125_10005829_pt1 | contig 10216 bp, 7 predicted proteins | sample Helgoland_Spring_4_FD_148598 | JGI IMG/M metagenome (GOLD analysis project Ga0206125, IMG submission 148598) | Pelagic subsurface seawater microbial communities from Kabeltonne, Helgoland, North Sea - Helgoland_Spring_Bloom_20160331_1 | ecosystem: Environmental > Aquatic > Marine > Epipelagic ...
CCGACCGAGCTTCACGATGAAACGGGTGAGGCGTTAAGAGCGGCTGGGCATGAATTCGGCGCCACAACTGGACGCCCCCGCCGCTGCGGCTGGCTCGATCTGCCCGCCTTGAAGCATGCGTGTATGTTGAACGGTGCTACTCAATTGTGCATGATGAAGGCCGACGTGCTGGACGCCTTCGACGAAGTGCAGGTCTGCACCCACTACGAGTTGGACGGCGAGACTTCCGAGCATCTGCCCTACCTGCTGGAGGAGGGCCTGGTCCAGCCCGTGTTCGAGTCCCGTCCAGGTTGGCCCGGTGCCGGACAATCTGGTGAAGGAACCGAGTTGCCCGCTTCATTGCACGCTTACGTCAAGGAGATTGAGTCGTTGACCAAGACCCGCGTCAGCATCGTGAGTATGGGTCCTGACCGCGCAGAGACCCATGAGTTCTCATCCTCGCTGACATGAGTGGAAAAGGGGACCCGAAGCAGGACGGCCTGCGACAGACTTTTTCGCGGGTTCATGCTCTGTTGACCCCAAAAGAGCGCAAAAGGGCTGTTTTGATGCTGGGTACGGTTGTGGTCAACAGTGCCGTGGAAGTTTTGGGTCTTGCAGCAGTGGTACCCGTGATTGGACTGGCTGTTGAGCCGGAGATCATTCAGCGCTATGACTTTCTAAGTCAACTGTTTGAGGCATCAAGCGCGGTCGGAGTTGTGACCGAAAAGGACTTTTTGATGCTCCTGGCCGTCGCGTTGGTGGCTGTGTTTGGTATCAAGGCTTTTGTAGGACTCGCCTTAACCTTGTTTCAGACGCGCTTCTCCTTTTCAGTGGCCCATAGGTTGTCTGGCATCATGTGGACCTACCACTTTTCACAGAATCTTGAGCAATTGAGGGGCAGCAACAGTGGCCGTATACTTTCAGAGATCAATGGCTGGCCCCAGGGTTTTGCCAATACATTCATGGTCGGGTCGTTGCGGCTCATTACGGAGTTTTTTGTGGTGGGGGTCATTTGTGTGGGGCTATTGGCATACGAGCCAGTGGTATTGGTTTGCGTGGCGTTTTTGGTGGGCGCGGGGATGGTCATCATACGCCGACTAACGGACGATCGCCTTCGTGTGTATGGTCAAATTCAAAAAGAGCGGGGCCCTCAGACCAATGCGATGGTGACCAATGCAGTGCGCGGGTTTTTGGAGGTGATCACTTTTCGAGCAGTGGAGCCCGTGCGCAACGAGTATCTGCGCACCGCGAAGCTCCTTTACAGGGTGTCCAGCAATTCTTCTGTCATCAATTCTCTTCCTGCCAAGACGTATGAAGTGTTGGCTGTGATGGGGGTCAGTGGTGCCATCGTCATCAGTCTTGTTCGAGGGACAGGGGGAGAGCAATTTTTCGAACTTCTCACATTGATGGCCATCAGTGCCTATCGGATCATGCCGACGATGAGCCGAATCAACGGCACCATGATGGGTATGCGCCGGGGGATGTATTTCTTAGACGCTATGGAAAATGGGGTGAGGGCAGTTCAAGCAGCGTCGACTCAGATGGAGTTGGGCACTCTAGAATTGAACAGGCCACCCAACATTGTCTTACAGGGATTGACCGTTGGGTACAAGTCATTGCCTGAGCCAGTGTTGACCGGATTGAATCATGTTTTTGAGCCTGGACGGATTCATGCTGTAGTCGGCGCATCGGGCAGTGGAAAGAGCACGCTGGTCAATGCGATGTTGGGCCTTCATCCCTTGGATGCAGGCGAGATTCAAATTTCAGAAGGCAGTGGGGAGTGGGTGTTGGGCAAGACCTGTACCAAAGAGTCTTGGTTGGCAGAGTTGGGGTATTTGAGCCAGCAGCCTTTTTTTTTCTCAGGCACTGTGCGTGACAACCTCACGTTCCGGGCGCCTGGAAGGGTGGTCGATGAACCCTTGGTTGATGAATTGATTGAGCGCCTCGGCCTTAATTCTTGTTTGGGTGAGTCCCCGCTCGAGTTCCAGCTCAATGAAGCAGGAACGAATTTGAGTGGAGGTCAACAGCAACGATTGGCCTTGCTTCGCTCACTCCAGATTCCGACCAAAGTGCTTTTACTGGATGAGGCCACAAGCGCGCTGGATGTCGAGAGTCGGGATAAAGTCTTCGGACTCCTTAGAGAGAGGGGAGAAGCTGGGACGTTGATTATCATTATTACCCACGACCGGGAGCTTGCCGGGATGTGTGATGAAATATTGGATTTAGAAGCATGATTGTCTTAGGAATAAACGCTTACCATGCCGATAGTTCTGCGGCCATTTTTGTTGACGGAAAGCTTCTAGTTGCAACTGAGGAGGAGCGGTTCCGTCGCGTAAAGCACTGGTCCGGTTTCCCTAAAGAAGCCATCAAGTTTTGTTTGAAGGAGGCGGGGTGTGCCCTCAGTGAGGTGACTGCGATAACAATCGGTCGGGATCCTTCGGCCAAGCGAGATAGGAAAGTGCGGTTCGTTCTGAAGCATCCGCGGGCTGCATGGTCCATGTGGTCCCAGCGTTCAGCCAACAAGGACGACATAGAGAAGCTCCACGAACGGTTTACCGAAGTGGAGCCAGATGTAAATGTGGAAATGGTGCGTTCCAAGATTCAGTTCATTGAGCACCACCGCAGCCACTTGGCCTCGGCCTTCTTCAGTTCACCTTTCGATGAGGCGGCGGTATTGAGCATCGATGGCTCTGGAGACTTCACCACCACGATGCTGGCGCGAGGAAAGGGTACGGACCTCGAGGTGCTTCAAAGCGAGGACTTCCCGGCGAGTATCGGCCTGTTCTATACCGCATTCACACAGTATATGGGTTTCCCTCACTACGGTGATGAGTACAAAGTGATGGGCTTGGCTCCATATGGACATCCGAAATACCTGGAGGAGGTTTCAACTTTCTTGCCCATTGATGAAAAGGGCCTGTACACCTTCCCGATGAAGGACTATCGATTGGATGGTGGTGTAGTTAGTTATCCTGACAACCTTCCTACGGTGGCACCTTTGTTCGGACCCCGGTTCGAAACAGTTTTCGGGTCATCTAGAAAGAAGGGGGATGAATTGACCCAAGACCATATGGATCTAGCCGCGTCAGTCCAGCGTCATTGCGAGCATGTCATTTTCCACACCTTGACCCGGTTGCATGAACTCACTGGACTGGACCGCGTTTGCATCGCCGGCGGTGTGGCGCAGAATAGTGTGGCCAATGGTAAGATGACACGTAATACGCCGTTCAAGGAGGTGTACATCCCATCTGCGGGTCATGATGCGGGCATCTCAATGGGGTCCGCACAGTTCCACATCCATGCAAACTTGGGTTTCCCGAGGGTAGCTCCCCTTCGTCGCGCGCATACGGGTTGTCAATATACCAATGAGGAGGTTGAGGCCTTTCTTCAGGCAGAGGGAGTGGATTACACCCGTTATTCGTCAGACGAAGAGTTGTATGATGCGGTATCGGATGCCTTGGTGGATGGAAAGGTGATCGGATGGTTCAATGGTCGGGCAGAATTCGGTCCCCGTGCCCTTGGTGGGCGCAGCATCATCGTGGATCCCAGCCGGCCAGACGCCAAGGACTTGTTGAACTCCAAGATTAAGCGCCGCGAGAGTTTCCGTCCCTTCGCGCCGTCTGTCCTCAGTGAGCACGTAGCCGATTGGTTCGAGTTGGACGAACCCGTGCCATTCATGGAAAAAGTCTTTCCCATCCGGGAAGAGCGCAAAGCGCAGATTCCGGCTGTTACCCACGTGGATGGCTCTGGCCGATTACAATCAGTTTATAAGGACGTCACTCCGCGCTATCACGCTCTGATTAGTGCTTTCCATGAGAAGTCGGGCGTGCCCATTTTGCTCAACACGAGCTTCAACGAAAACGAGCCCATCGTCAACACGCCTGAGCACGCATACGCCTGCTACGCCCGCACAGATATGGACATCCTAGTCATGGAGAATTGTGTAGTTTGTCGAAATTCGAAAAAAACTTTAGGAGATATAGAGTTATGAAAATTGGAGTGGCATTCGGAACCCGTCCAGAATGGATCAAGGTGCAGCCGGTTGTGGATGCGCTTGGTGACAAAGCACTGGTGATTTGCACGGGTCAGCATGATTCACTGTTGAATGAAGCGAGATGGGATGTTCATCTTGAGCCCGGTGAATCTTCCGGAAGTAATCGATTGGATGAAATTCTTTCAAACTGCATGCTAAGATTCCCTGATGTCCGCATGGATGCTCTGCTGGTTCAGGGGGATACGGCAAGTGTTTTGGGCTGTGCAGTTGCCGCCTTTCATAGAGGAATAGAAGTGGTTCACTTGGAGGCTGGTTTGCGCTCCTTTGACTTGAATAATCCATATCCTGAAGAGGCATATCGTCAGATGGTGAGTAGGATTTCGTCCATCAACCTTGCTCCGACTGCATTGTCGGGAAGGCGTTTGGAAGAAGAAAGAGTTTCGGGAGAGATTCATGTTGTGGGAAACACGGTCTTGGACTCTCTGCTTCCGAGGAAGGGAGACGTGCGCCCACCCGACAAGGTGTTAATCACCTTGCACCGTCGAGAAAATCAGTCTTGTATGGAGGAATGGTGTCAGTCACTCGAGCGGTGCGCCGAATCGAGGCCTGACCTGAGGTTCATTTTTCCGGCTCATCCATCGCCAAGGGTGCAAGAGGCGGTATCTGGTCTTTCGAAGATTGAAGTCATTAAACCGGTGGGTCGTGATGAATTGATTGACTTGATATTGGAATCTGTCATCGTGATTACGGATAGTGGCGGAATACAAGAGGAGGTCGCTTTTTTCAATAAGAAAGCTATTGTTTGTAGAAAGACTACCGAACGTCCGGAAGGTATAGACACTGGTCATACGGTTTTATGTGGTGAGCCAAAGGATCTTTTGTCGACACTCTTGTCGGAATTGAAACATCCTATCGTCGATTCTCCTTGTCCATATGGGGATGGTATTAGTGCCAAAAGAATCGTGGACATCCTAGAATCACGGTATCAATGAGGATAGGCTTTTGCTCTCATCTCGGGGAAGCAAAGCAACCTGTTGCAAGAGCATGGGCGGAATGGCTGCGTGGAGAAAGCCATGAGGTGGTTTTTATTCTTCCCAAGGGAGGGTATGGCCGATTTCCATCCTTTGACGATTGGCGAAAAGTGAGGCAGGGTTTAAAGGGTGTGGACGCCATTGTTTGTTGTGATATTTGGTCCATGGGTTATGTATTTTTAAATCCAGATTATCGGGGTATAAAAGTGTACAGCTGTTTTGAGCTTTACAGTGAAATCGTCCCATGGAATAGAAGGGTCAGAATTGAAAGGAAGTGGATTGAATGGTTGGAAGGGAGACTTCTTCGATCTGAATGGAAATGGATTTTTGGAAACCAAGAGCGACGGTCACATTATAATGAGAAATACTCCTCGTCAGAAGGAGAAGTCATCTCAAACTATCCAGCTCCTGTTCAGTTGAACCAGTTCGATTGCCGGGAAGAATTGACCTCTATTTTACTTGTGGGAACGGTGAACCAACGAATACCGATTGCAGACTTGAAATTTGTTGCATGGTATTGTGCTTGCAATGGAATCAAGTTGGTCATTGCTGGGACCATTCAGTCTCAATTCCGAGAACTGACAGAATACAGCAGTGTTGAATTGCTACCTTACAAATCAGGTCTTGATTATGTTGAGTTGCTTGCCCAAAGCAGTCTGGGTTTCGCAGCTTATGTCAAGGATGGAAAGAATTATGAGCTCTGTGCCCCTGTGAAGGTGTACGATTATCTCTTCTCAGGTATGCCCGTATTGACCTCAAACCAAGTGACCTTGGAATCCCTTGCAAGTAATACTCCTGGAATGTTGACTTACACGCTGGGAGATTTTCAATCCTTGCATCACCAATTGGATGAACTCAGGTTGAATTGGTCTCGTTATGCGCAACATGCTGCAAAAGGGGCAGAAGCATTTCAGAATAAAGAACACCTATTCGGGAAGTCTCTCCGATCTATTCTTGATTTGGATTAGACTAAGCGCCCACTGACTTCTCTATCGTCCCCCCTCCTCCACTATGATTTTGTAGTTGCGGAATATGCGGTAATGTAGGGTTAGCAGGGCCATGATACGCATCTTTTCGATGTCGAGGCTGTGTTTTCTGGAGAATATGTCTTGGCTCTTTTTGGCCACTAGTAGGTGTTGTTCAGTGCGTGCCCCTGTGCTTCACCGGAGGTAGTGGTGGACAGAATCTGGATTGTGCTCAAGGCGTGTACGGCTTCTAGTGGCCAGTTTGAAAGCTCAGTACTACGTTGTACATGGCGGGCATCATGAGTAATGCTGATGTGCAGCGGAAACCTCTTTGGTTAATGGCACGGAGTTCAGTTTTGCGGAACTCCACCTTTTGTGCGTTTCAAGACTTCCATCTATTCCGTGTTCGGAAAATTGAACCATTTATTGAATATGAAGCGGTCTAGTCGGGCATTAGGAAGAGAGCAGGTGCTTTATTGTTCTATTTGGTTCTGCGCTGAGCACGGAGATAGAATGTGTTAGTTTATGGTGTATGCGGCTTCGGTTATGAAATGCTGCGTTTTCGTTTTCACAAGAGCCGATGCTGATTGATCACGGCGGTGAGGATGATGTTCTCGATGAGAGGTCCCTTGCTCAGCTGAATCCAGCACTTTTTTAAACTAAAATTTTCGATTCGATGTGGACATGCTCTTGATGGAGAACTGTGTGGTGAGAAGGGGTTAATCGATGCCAGCGAGCTGAACCCAGGTGGCCCAAGCAGAGTTTGGCTCAGCGTTCCCTCCTGCTATACTGTCTGCCCACTTCGCCTTGTGGTTTAATTTGATGAGGCCGGCCGATTCAATTCTGGACTTTGCGAAAGAGGACATCGGTTGACTCCAGTTGCATATGTGCAGCTCCCACATCAATTCTGATGAGATGGGCAGAATGAGCTGGTGCAGCTTTGCCATCCGTTCTCTGGGGGTTTCCAGACGTAAGATGTATTCAAGCACAGCATTCGTAGCGAAGTAAGGCCGAATTTTCAACCACTTCAATGCCAATTTACTGTTCCAAACCCTCGCTGCTGATCCCTGCCCTCGCATGCTGAGGTTGAGCATCCAATAGGAAATTTGATGTGGCTTGGTACTCCAATCATCGAGGTAGGTGATTCTATTGTTTTCGGAGAAGTACAGGTCTCGGTAACGTGTTTTCCACTGGGTCAGTATGGGGTCTTTGCTTCGGTTGTCGATGAACCAAGTCTCCGTTCGGCGATTTGAAGCGAGTGAATGAGGCATACCCAAACAGAGAGCCTCAGGTAACCAATCATTGACTGGCTTGAAGCACATCGTCGTCGCGTCAGTCCAAATACCACCATAGTGGTCAAGTAGGGCAAGCCTGAGTAAGTCAGCATAATGCGCAAGCCCTCCAACATTTTCTTTACGCTGTAAGCGATTCAAAAAGCGTTTTAGAGCGTCACAATCACGGGGGTCACAATTTTCGAGCCACGTGTATACATTGTCTTTGTCCAGCATGTGGACGTTCCATTCAGAGCCTTTGTGTTGTTGGGCCCAGCTTTCAGCGCATTTTTTTACGAGGAACGGAGCTTTATCCCACCCTTGATGCCAATAGAGAAAAATGTGCTGCTCCACTTGTCAAACCAGTTCGCCTACAAGTTTCTCGACCGTAACTCCCTCAGCCTCCGCCTTGTAGTTGCGGACGATGCGGTGTCGCAGGATGGGCAGGGCCACGGCGCGTACGTTTTCGATGTCCGGGCTGTATTTGCCGGCGAAGGCGGCGTGGCACTTGGCGGCCACGATGAGGTACTGCGAGGCGCGCGGACCGGCACCCCAGCTGAGGTATTGGTTGACCTGATCAGACGCGTGCTCGCGGCCAGGGCGAGTCTTGGCGGCCAGCTTGACGGCATACTCGATCACGTTGTCGGCAACGGGCATTTTGCGGATGTGCTGTTGAAAGGCGGCGATCTCATCGCCAGAAAGCACCGGGTTTACGGAAGCAGAATCTCCTCCTGTGGTGCGCTTGACGACTTCGAGCTCGTCGGCATACTCAGGGTAGTCCACCCAGATGTTGAACATGAAACGGTCGAGCTGCGCTTCGGGCAGCGGGTAGGTGCCTTCCTGTTCAATGGGGTTCTGCGTGGCGAGCACGAAGAAGGGGTGGGGCAACTTGTGGTTCTGTCCAGCGGCAGTGACCGAGCGCTCCTGCATGGCCTCTAGGAGTGCCGACTGCGTTTTGGGTGGCGTACGGTTGATTTCGTCGGCGAGGATGATGTTGGCAAACAACGGCCCCTTGTTGAACTGGAACCGACGCTGGTCATCGAGAATCTCCGAGCCAATGATGTCGCTTGGCATGAGGTCAGGTGTGAACTGAATCCGGTTGAAGCTCAGGCCCAAAGCCTGCGCAATGGTGTTCACGAGCAGGGTCTTGGCCAACCCAGGCACCCCGACGAGCAAGCAGTGTCCCCCGCTGAAGACGGAGACGAGCACCTGCTCGACCACCTCTTCCTGCCCTACAATGACTTTGCGGATTTCCGCAGTCAATTCAGCGTGCTTTCCCCGCAGCGCGTCAAGCGCCTCTTTGTCTGATGCAAATGCCATGATATAAAGTTACGGAGAGAGGCAGGAAGAGCGAGGGGTTTGGCTCACAGCTTCTCAAGCAGTTTGCTCCAGTCATTTTGGAACCTGGCTGGGGAGAAATTTTCGCTATAGTCTTTTTGTGCTTGCTGCCCCCACTCTTTGAGAGGTTGGCCATGACATATCCTGATCGCGTCAGCGAGACTTTGGCTATCGGCTTGTTCACATACCCATCCATTTGTACCATGTTGAATGAGTTCAGGCATTCCTCCTCGTGGGAAAACAATGCTTGGAATACCTGCCCTTTTGGCTTCCACTATCACCAACCCAAACGGTTCTTCGTAGAGGGATGGAGCAATATGAAGGCTGGCCCAATCGTAGTGTGGTGTCGGATCATCTACTCTACCAATAAACTCTATTTGATCGCTTAAACCCGCCTGTATCACCCGTCTGTGTAATTCTTTCTCGAATGGACCGCTGAATTGACTGCCACCTACCATGCGGCATTTAAACTTGAGGGATGTCTTTAATTCTACAAGGGCTTCAATCAATACCCCAACCCCTTTTTTCTCGGTCATTTGCCCCACGTAAAGCAAACGGAGTGAAGGGTTTACATCTAATTCTACCAGTGGTTTATCCTGAGTATGGAACTCTGGAGGGATGTTCCATACTACTGTTGTTTTGCTTTTACAGTTGGGTTCAAGCTTCTTGACTTGTTCAGCAATAAAATGACTCACAGGGACAATGTGATTTGCTCTTTTGAGCAGTTGTTTCATGGCGTATTTATGAAACCGTGAATCCCAAATGGGGCCGTCTCCCACACGGTAAATGACCGCGATGCGATTGAATGAGAGAAGGGGCCACAGATATAGGTATTCTGTATGACTCCCCATGAATAACGCTATGGGTTTTTGACTTTGAATGTGCTTTTGGATAATACGGCAACAGTTGTATATCCTTTGAATTTGTCGCCTCCAATACCCTTTTATAGATCGGAAATAAGCGAGCGCAAAGTGCGATCCGAAGGGCAACAAATCGATGAATATTCCCAAGCGCTTGAGTTCAAGGCCCACTTTTCCTCCTTCTTCCTCTCGATAGGAGCCAAAAACCTTGATGTCAAAACCAAGGGATTTAAGTGCTTTGTAGCATTCAATGTTTTCCCTTTCTCTGCCAAACAATTCTGTTCCATAGAGTACACCCACGATGTGCTTTTTGTGGGACGTAAACTTCTTTGATTCAGACATGAGGCACAACGGGATTCCGAATTTCTCCCAACGACTTGAGCTGATCATCCGAGCCCGCCCATCCTTTGAGGATGAGGCTGTCTCCATCTTCGATGAAGCTCCTGGATTGGCTGTTTTCCAATGCGATGGGCTCACCACCATTCCACGACAATTCGAGCATGCAGCCCCAGCTCGAGCGGTCCGGACCGCTGATGGTGCCGCTGGCGAGGATGTCGCCTGCACGCACTGGGCAGCCATTGGAGGTGTGGTGAACGAGCTGTTGGCGGATGTCCCAGTACAGGTGCTTGTGGTTGGTGCGGGTGAGCAGTGTGCGGCTGCCATCAGAAGTCTCCAACCAGGCTTCCAAGGTGATGTCGAAATGGGAGGGGCCGATGCGCTGCAAATAGGGCAGGGGCTCGGGGTCTTGCACAGGCCCTTCGATTCGGAAGGGTTCTAA
>Ga0206125_10005831_pt1 | contig 10214 bp, 10 predicted proteins | sample Helgoland_Spring_4_FD_148598 | JGI IMG/M metagenome (GOLD analysis project Ga0206125, IMG submission 148598) | Pelagic subsurface seawater microbial communities from Kabeltonne, Helgoland, North Sea - Helgoland_Spring_Bloom_20160331_1 | ecosystem: Environmental > Aquatic > Marine > Epipelagic ...
CATTGCTGTAACTAAAACTATAGAAATTCTACGTAATTCATAAGGGAACGGGTACACCTTCATTGCTATTATTTGTATAATTAAAAGTTGACTTAAAAATGCAAAAAAAGTTGCCCATGCAGCAGCAGTAATGCCAAAATGCGGCACCAAAACAATATTTATTGCAATATTAATTGCCGCAGCAGGAATCGTTACGAGGGGAATAAGAAAAGTTTTATTCTTCAACATTAAAAAATTAAGTGGAATGATGTATAAACCATTCCATAAATATGCAACAACTATAATTGGAACAAAATCCGCAGCTGTATGAAAAGACTTATTTGTTAAAATATAAATCACTTCCTTTGAAAACAATGAAAGGCCAACTGCTATAGCTGATAAAAACAAAACATAATAAGTTATCATTCTTGCTAATCTGGGTTCGCTAGCCTCTCCTTCTTCTGCAATCCGCTTAAATAAAAAGGGTATCCATGCTTGTGTAATTGCAACACCAACAAATATCTGTATCATTCCAAAAGTATACCCAAGAGAGTAAATACCCAAGGCTGAAACTGAAACATAAAACTGCAAAATGGCTCTATCTGAAACTGCGAGAACCCAGTTAGATATTCCGTGTGGTAGTAATGGAAGACTAAAAATTACAGCTTTTTTTAAATAAGAAAAATCTATCGTTAAATCAATATTCTTTAATGTCATCCGCGTAAAAGGTATGGCCATAATAATATTAGCAACCAATGTCGCTAGAAGATATCCATAAGCTCCCAGTTCAAGGAAAACAACAAACGCCACGGTGACGGCCACGGTCAATAATAGTGTAACAGACGTCCAATAAACATACTGCTTTGGTTTTTCTTCTGCTTGAAGTAAGTTCAATGGCATGAAGCTAAAAATAGCAAAAAAAGCCGTCCATATAGAGATCTGTCCATAAGGATAAAATACAAGTTTTGGGAAAATTACTTCAAAGATTCGAACACCAAAAAATTCAAACGCTAAAGCAATTAAAAGACCACCACCTATCATCCCAACCCAAATCGTACCCATCATACGTTTTTGCGTAGCTTTAGTGTCCATTTTAAAAAAGAATGGCACTATAGCGCTATATAAACTAAGTGGCATAATTAATGACAATAATGCCGTTAATGATGCACTAATCGCAACAATTCCGTAATCTTCTGGAGTTAGATAATATGTATAAAGAGGTAAAACTAATAAGTTTATGCCTCTAAGCAAAACTGAACCAAGCCCGTATGTTAGTGATTTCATACCAACGCTTTTAAGATCCGAACCTAATGAGTTAGAAATCTTCAATGGTTTATAGATTTAATCTGAAACATTTTTTAATTGCCTACGTATTTATGAAGAACCAACTATAACTATTATTGAATTACTTTTTTTTGATCAAAAATTAATTCAATTTAAAACTGTTTATTAATTATAATTTAACGCTTTATACCCGTACCCTCTTACTAGCGCATCACGTTTTGTTATATTAACATCACTTTCCATCATCTCATGAACCATTTCCTCAAATGTAATCTTTGGTTCCCAACCCAGCTTTTCTTTTGCTTTTGCAGCATCGCCTAACAATGTTTCTACTTCTGATGGACGAAAATATCGGCTATCTACTGCTACAATTAGTTTTCCTGTTTCAGTATCATAGCCTTTCTCATTTTTTCCCTTTCCGTCCCATCGTATTTTCTTACCTAAATGCGCCCAAGCAGAATCAACAAATTCACGTACCGAGTATTGAATTCCTGTCGCTATACAGAAATCATCAGGCTCGTCTTGTTGCAACATTAACCACTGCATTTCAACATAATCTTTTGCATGACCCCAATCACGTTTAGCATTCAGATTTCCAAGATATACTGTATCTTGCAGACCTAATGAAATACGAGCTAATGCCCTTGTAATTTTACGTGTCACAAAAGTTTCACCTCTTACTGGAGACTCGTGATTAAATAAAATACCATTGCATGCATACATACCATAGGCCTCACGGTAATTAACCGTAATCCAGTAAGCATAAAGCTTTGCTGCAGCATAAGGTGAACGTGGGTAAAAAGGGGTCGTTTCTTTTTGTGGGATTTCCTGTACATCACCATAAAGCTCAGATGTAGATGCCTGATAGAAACGTGTTTTCTTTTCTAGACCAGAGATACGAATTGCTTCAAGTATTCGAAGAGCACCTAAGCCAACAGTATCAGCAGTATATTCAGGAGTCTCAAAGGAAACAGCAACATGAGATTGTGCACCAAGATTATAAATTTCAGTTGGTTTAATTTCTTGAATAACACGAACTAGGCTCATTGTGTCCGCAAGATCACCATAATGTAACACAAGCTTTTTATTTGATTCATGCGGATCTTGATAAAGATGATCTATACGTTCCGTATTAAACGAAGATGATCTGCGTTTAATACCATGTACTTGATATCCTTTATCCAACAAAAACTCAGCTAAATAAGAGCCATCTTGCCCAGTTATTCCAGTAATTAATGCTACTTTTTTATTCATCATAATTTTTCCATTAAATTATTTATATTGAATATTTTTCCACCTAATATATTAATTTTATTAAAGAAAAAATAGTCATCGTAAATTTTACTTAAATATTAAACCCATCATCTACAATTATATTTTGTGCGGTAATATATTTTGAAGCATCCGACAACAAAAATATCAAAGGACCCGCTATGTCTGCTGGATCAAGCATACCCTTTTCATTGCAGTAAGAATTATATGCTTTTAGAAATTCTATTGGTTGTTTATCCAGCACTCCCCCCGGACTTAAACAATTGACTCTAATGTGTTCACCCTTAAAATATTGTGCAAAATAACGAGTAAGATGAATGATAGATGATTTAATAGCAGCGTACTCTACGGGAGTAGTCATACATGTTTGATCGTATACACCAAAACGAGGTGCCATCATACCGTAAATAGATCCCATATTTACAATATTCCCCCCACCTTCATTTTTAAAAAATAGAGCAAACTGCTGTGCAACAAGGAAATAGCCACCAAGATGCATAGAGGTATTTTCGCAAAAATCAGTATAAGTCACTTCTTCCAATTTAATCCCGTAATTAGCATTACGTGGATATGCATTATTCACCACAGCATCAATTCGGCCATATTTTTCTTTAATATTAAAGATAAGGTTACAAATTGATTCTTTGTTAGTAATATCTAATGATGCTGCAATAACTTTTCCTGGATAATCTATCTCTATTTTTTCACTTAATTGACGAGAAGCCATAATATCGAGATCTGCAATAACAGCAATAGCGCCTTGTTCAACAATTGCTTGAACAAATGCGCGCCCCAGAAAACCAGCTCCTCCAGTGACTATTATTATTTTGTTATTAAGCATATTTAAACCAACCATTATTTTTAAAAGTTAAAATACCATTGGTAGCGTTTAACGGATTACTAGACAATTCTCTAGTTATATTAAAAACTGAAAGAGTATTGTCATCTAATAAATGATCATAATTTAATTTTGAATACATGATCAATACAAAAAGTCACTATTATTCTGAAAATTTATATTGCTCCATTTTATCTTCTTCAGTTAGTTTATACGCTTCTAAGCCTACCGTTTCTTCACCTGGCCTAGGCAACACGAAGGCCATTACTTCCTCAAGAAAACCTATTTTTGCACCTGAGTAATGTATACGCGTAACTAAATCAACGTCCCAAACACGATTCCATTTCTTACGCCAGCACTCAGGATTGTATGACATAAATGACAAATATGAACGGTACATCCAGGTTTGAACTCCGCCTATTTTAGGACTGCTAACATTTTGTGGTAATGGTTTTTGAGTGAAATAAGGATCAAGAGCTTGAATCCCCTCTACTATCCTTTTCTCTCCGAAACGTTCTTCTATATGCAACGCTGAAACAAATTCGAACTGACCCTGCTCGGCGAATTCCAAAAGGTTTTTAATATGATCTGGCGGCCATGTATCATCATCATCGATACGTGCAATCCACTTACCTCTTGCGATTTCCATTGCTTTGTTGGCGGGAATAGCACCACCTACAAACCAATGATTTTCAAGATTTTGTCTATATTTCCGCTTACGACTTGGCAAATTGTAAAATGTTAAGCGTGAATCATTTATTTTGGACAATAATTCTTCTGTATCGTCCGTGCAATGATCACCCACTATAATTAGCTCAAAATTTGTGTAGCTTTGGGCTAACACGGATGCAACCGCTCTCTCGATTAAGAGGGAACTCCTATTATACGTTGGAATACAAACGCTCACCAATGGTGAGGATCCAATGTTGTTAGCATAAAAACTACCATACATCATTCTGGCAAACCGCAATCGCAGAGGCTCAGTTAAAGCAAATCGCAAACTATTAAGCCTTGCAATTAACAAATCTTGAAACGTTTGTTTATTGTTGCTCTTGTTACCTGACATTCTGCCCTCCATTGAGATCTATACAAGCTCCGTTTAAATGCGCCCAATGATCCTGACACAAATCAAACACTATTTTTGCTAAATCTTGTGGATCTAATAATTTTTTTGATGGTATACTTTCACGATGAAATTCTTGGCGTTCCTTACTCATTTCTTCAAACATTGCGCTACTTTGGATCAACCCAGGTGCAATTGAATTAATACGACATCCTCTAGGCAAGCTTTTGGCTAGGGATTTCACTAGCGAAAGAAGTGCTCCTTTGGATGCGGCATAAATTGGATCGAAACTACCTCGTTGGGCAGAAATCGAGGAAAACAACAGCAGTCGCGAACGAGATGTCAACATTGGTAAAATGTTCATGATTAATTTTGCTTGGCCATTAAAATTTACTGACATTACTTTATCAATCGTAGCAAAATCATAACTCCCTAATTCTTGCCCAGGTAATATACCAGCTAGGAAAATTACAACATCTATTTTCGGCAATACGTCTTTGATCCTTCCTGAAAAGTCTCGAATACTGTTATCGTTTCTCAAATCCAAGTGAAATGAATTTACATTACTCATTTCGTCAAGATGAGGTTCCGACATATGGGTCGTAATAACTCGCATTTGTTTGCTATGAAATAATGTTGCAATATCTGCCCCTACACTTGAAGACCCGCCGACAATAAGGACGGTTTCTTTATTTAAGTTAGACATTTTTATCTACCTTTTCTAAATAAAAAAATAGCATTAACTCAGAAGGCATTCAGCAATTTTGAAATCTAACAAAGTATCGATATCAACCGCACGCTCAATTGGGATATTTATAGCTCTGACCCTTCCTTCAAAAATCGAGTTATTTTCCATTACAAATTCTGGTCGCACTACGTAAGCTACTGTAGCCATATCATAAACATCAGGAGCATCCTGACGCCTTATTATAGCTGACGCAGGTGGGTTGACTAAACCTACTGTACCGTCAGAATTTTCTTTTACCATATTAAAAAATGGGCTTCGGTGGGCATTAGATACCGTAACAACTGTATCCACATGACCCTTTTCATATTCATCCAAGCAGTTCTCAATATCGATTGGTAATCTCAATGGTGCAGTGCAAGGAATAGAAACCATCACATTTGGGAGCTCACCTTCTGTGCAATGTAAATAATTTAGGGCGTGCCGCCAAGCTAACCATTCAGGGCTTGTATCGTCGGCAATTTGTTCAGGACGGATAAAAGGTACCTCTGCGCCATACTCTTTAGCTATATTGGCAATTTCTTGTGAGTCAGTGGAAACAATTATTCTATCAATTCTTTGCACTGCACGTGCATGCTCTATAGACCATGCTATAAGTGGCTTCCCCCCCAATAGTCTAATATTCTTACCTGGCAATCCTTTTGATCCACCGCGGGCAAAGATAAATGCAATAGTCTTCATTACTTATGACTCTCTTAGTTCGTGATCGCTTCTGATTGCTACACGCTTCTTGGCTTTGGTTGATATTCGTGCTGCTTCAATAACTTTTAACACCTTTAAGCCATCCATACCTGTAATCGCAGGAAGAGCACAATCATTTATGCTAGCAATGAAATTCTGCCATTCTCCAACATAGCTTTCATCAGATGCTGCTTGATGACTATATACATTCCGCCAAGCCTTTGTATCTGATGTATATAATTCTATTGTTCCATTGATACCGTCCCAGCGCAAACTACCTAGCCTACCAATGACCGTACATAATCGAACTCTGTCTTGGCGAATAAAATCTAGACTCAGCGAAGCTACTAATGGTTTTTCAGAACCATTGGCTACAAATTCTAAAATGAGATGCGCAGAATCTTCCACATCAATTTCGAGATCGCTTTGTTGAGCAAGTGCTGCATATACAAACTCAACGTCACCAAATATCCAACAAAGATAATCAATTTCGTGACTAAGTTCCAGCAACACCCCTCCACCAAGTGCATCCCTTGCTGAAACACTCTCACGATAGTCTGTATCGGGACGCCATAATGGCAGATACTGCCCTATTTCACTTCGTACCGACCATAACTCGCCAATCATTTGATTATCAAGCATGGATTTAAACTTCTGTAAAGATTGCAAATACCGAAGGTTGTATCCAATAGCTAAAACAACATTTTTCTTTTTACAGACCTTAAGCAAATTCTCAACACCTTCGCTTGTTGCTGACAAGGGCTTTTCTATTAAAAGATGGACACCTATCTCAGCTAGAGGCATTGCAGCAGAAAGATGAAAGGTTGCTGGGTTTGCAATTACCGCTAGCTGCGGTGTAAATGCAAGCGCCTCAACCATCGTAGAAAAAATATGGTCTGCACCGTCTGGTATAGTTTGATTAACCTTATGCCTAAGAACGGCAATTTCAGCTTGCGGCAGCAGCTCACGCGCTACACTAAGATGTCGTTTGCCTATGCTACCTAGACCTACAATGAGGATGCGCTTAATCATTATTTAGTTACAAGTTGATTAGAAGAACAGTCGTCGACAAGTGCATCTACCGCTGGCCATTTGGCAAGCTCAACTCCCGCTAATAACAATGAAGAGCGCGCCTGTTTTAAACCATCCCCAATGAAATTAAACAAATGTGCAGTAGCAACAGCATCTACTCTTGGGTCGGCAAGTCCGGTTGCGATATGTGAAGCGTTGCCTGCGCCACCCGCCAATATAATTGGCACTAAACAATCTGTTGGCAGTTGGTCTATTAGTTCAAGATCATACCCCTGTCCTGTTCCGTCACGATCAACCGAGTTTAGGTACCATTCACCAACTATAGCGTCACTCAGTTTTTGCAATTCATCTTTTGCTACCCCATCTAATGCGTACGCGCCAGATTCAATCAAAATTTCATAATCGCCATCCTGGGTGCGTTTTAGGTCAAGCGAACCAACTATACATTGCTGACCAAATTCTTGAGCCAACTCTTTCAGCAGCGCAGGCTGACTAAATATGGGGGTATTCACAACGATCTTATCAGCACCAGATCTAAGCAAACTTCGCGCCTGATCGACTGAACGGACTCCGCCACCAGCGGCAATAGGTACAAAACAACCTTCCGCGAGTGCTTCCAAGGTCTCACAAAAAGCACTCTGATTGCGCACGCCCCCAGATATATCTAAAACTACCAATTCATCAATAAAAAAAGATATGTGTGCAAAATTATAATTTTTTTGAAGCCACTCTAAATTCCCAACCTTTTGTAAGCGGAAATTTCGACTGAGCACGAATTGACCGTTATCATAAAGCAAGGTAAATATAATCCGCTTCTTCAGCATAAACTCAATAGTCCAAGAAATTGTTTAACAGTTTTAAGCCATTAGTTTGACTTTTTTCAGGATGAAACTGTGTTGCAAAGATATTTTCGTGCTCATAGGCTGCTATAAAATCTTGGCCGTAGTGACATATCGCATGACACCCATGAAATTCACCTGCACGCAAACAATACGAGTGCACAAAATAGAAATCAGACGAGGGTGCAATATTCTTGAAAAGAACACTTTGATCCTGACTACGCACTTCATTGAAGCCTATATGCGGAACTTTTACACGACTCATTACATCAATATCAAATCGCTCAACTTCGGTGGGTATTAGCCCTAAACCTTTGGTCTCACCACCTTCTGTGCTATGCATTGCTAAAAGTTGCATACCCAGACAAATGCCAATTATTTTACGTTCTCTGTTTGATACAGCTTCTAAAATTGCCTCGTCCAACCTACTATTTTTCAAGGCCAGCATAGCTGTGCGAAACGAACCAACACCAGGTAAAATAAGAGCATCAGCATTTGCTATCTCCGATGGCTTGGAACTTACAACTGCATTATAGCCAAGATAGCGCACTGCGCTTCGGACAGACCACAAATTGCCCATTCCATAATCTACGATTGTTATCAGCTTACTCATGGCTATTCAACCGTAAAGAGTGGCTTCCAGTAACCTTCCACTTTTTCGAATAAGTCTTTGTTTGCATATTTATCAATCGCTTCGTCAAACTCAGACTTACTAAGCTGATAATAATCGAGATAGGTATCTAAGTATTCATGTGGATAATGCCCGTCATATAGCCTCACCAAATTAAGCGCCTGCTGGCGGTCCATAGCTCCCCGACGTACTTCAATACATGCATCTTGAGTAGCACGGCCAAAGCCAAATTTAAGGTACATTAGATATGCATGCAGGGCATACAATGCCTGATCATTTTGTGAAAAGTTGGTAAAAGTCCCAGCATTTGATTCATCTGCTGATGTTAGGCCGCAGTGTTCCTTGGCAACCAAATAATTTCTATAGGGATCCCAGTTTTCAAAATATGACCAATGCGTGATGTCAATCGGCGCTTTCTGTAACGCTTCATCACTAGGGAATTGGAAGAAAAATAATTCCGACTGAGCCACTCCAGAATCCTTGAGTATCTTTTCGTATCCGCCCTCTAGGTAAACTTTCTTCATGTAGCTCACATCATAAATTGGATTTCTATTAGTTTCCGTAGTGCCTCCATATTCCACTTCGCCATCCTCACCATAAAACACTAATTCAAGCCCTAATTGGTTAGCCATACGAATTACCCCAGCCTGTATGGCAATAAGCCAACCGTAATAAGGAAAACCCATCTCAAGAAATCCAATTCGATTAAGAGTCCTCATAGCCTCGTAAGCGGGATTTACCGTAATATGGTTATACCCACTATTAACGAATGCTTTTAGGTTTTGCTCTCCAAGGTCTAATGCTAGCGCTGGTGTAATAGTCAAACAAAGTGGGTTCATACCATATTTATGCTTCAAATTATAAGCAACGTAAGATCCATCTTTACCCCCACTGCAGGGCACAAGGCAATCAAAAGCACCGTCAGTTTTCCGATGTTTATTTAACAGATTTTCAAGCTCTTTCTGTCGCGTTTCCCAATCAAGTGTTTTCTTTTCCTCAGTCCAAACACAAGCATTGCACCAACCTCTCTTATCAAACGAGATGCGTGGTCGAGTAGACATCGACAAACAATTACTACACCATCTTAAATTTCCAACGCTACTGTTCATTTAAACTCCTTGCTTTTGTAATTTTATTTACTTCTAATAAATCATCAGGTCTACCCACGTCCATCCAAAGCTCATGCATTGGGTATGCTACGGTACGTTGACCTTTTTCTTGTATTCGCTCGAATAGCGTGGGCATATCACACTGAACCTCTAAAATTAGTTCATTTAAAACCTCTGGTGATAGAGCATAGACTCCCGCATTAATGTGGCTACGTACTACTGGCTTTTCTTCAAACCCAAGAATCTCAATGCCTTGAGTTTGCACTACACCAAATGGATGTTGCCATTCATGCGCACGCACCGCCATGGTTGCGCTTGCTTGGTGGTGATTATGGAAATCCAATAATGCACCATAACGTATATCGGTAATCACATCGCCATTAGTCACCACAAATGGTACATATGGCCTAGGGTTTAGCAAGCTCAATGCGCCAGCAGTGCCTAGTGGCGATTGCTCACGTAAATAATCAATTCTCACTCCTAGCTGTTCACCATTACCAAAGTGAGCTTCTATAATGTGACCTAAGTGATTTACGGCCAGCACAAAGTGATTAAAGCCTTCTACTTTGGCCCGTTCTATAATGTGCTCTAGCATTGGCCTACCAGCCACTAGCACCATTGGCTTAGGACAATCTTTTGTATGTGGCAGCAAGCGCGTACCCTTGCCCCCCACCATAATCACCATTAAATTAGCACGTGCAGGTGATATGGATATTTCATCCCACAGATGCAAACCTACGA
>Ga0206125_10005832_pt1 | contig 10213 bp, 4 predicted proteins | sample Helgoland_Spring_4_FD_148598 | JGI IMG/M metagenome (GOLD analysis project Ga0206125, IMG submission 148598) | Pelagic subsurface seawater microbial communities from Kabeltonne, Helgoland, North Sea - Helgoland_Spring_Bloom_20160331_1 | ecosystem: Environmental > Aquatic > Marine > Epipelagic ...
AGTGGTTGTATCATTACCTTCGCCGCCTGAAACTGTATCGTTGCCAGTACCGCCATCTACCGTATCATCACCGTCGCCACCTTCAGTGGTATCATCACCCGCATCGCCAGAAACTGAATCGTTTCCTGCGCCACCAGTGGTTGTATCATTACCTTCGCCGCCTGAAACCATATCGTTGCCAGTTCCGCCGTCAACAATATCATTGCCTTGACCACCGCTAACCGTATCATCGCCAGCGCCAGCAGATAGTGTATCTCCAGCTGAACCACCGGATAATGAGTCGTTAAGTTCACCACCAGTAATATCTGTGGGTTCGGTAATATTTGATGCATCAATGGGTGCTTCATCTACAATTTCAAAAGACACACTATCAGCGCTAGTTTCAGCCATTCCGTTTAGAACATCGGTGATCGCAATAGAAACAGAGTCAGATGCTTCACGAGTGAAATTGCTGTTCCAATCGATCACAAGTTCAGCAGTATCAGATCCAGCAGGAACAACGATCTCAAACACTGTAGTATCAAAACGACTAGCAGAACCACCTGACACGGTTACTTCAACAGTTACAGGTCTCGTTGTTTGGGCTGATAAATTAACGGTTAACGTCACATATTCTTGCTGTTCATCAATACTGACAATGTTTGTTGCAAGTGAAACAAAAGGAGTAATCGGAATAACGGTTGTATCAGCTTGAGTAACAGCACCATCAGCAGCCGAGGCACTTTGAGAGTCATCACTACTCGGATCTATACTGCTGTCACTGTTAGCTTCAGAATTATCAGCTGAAGAATCCGTTGCCGAATTTGCCATCAACGCGTTAGCTAAGCTGGCTTGATTGTCACCAGATCCAGTTTGATCATTTGCACTGTCAGCTGCATTTTGCTGAGACCCAATGACGGCACCAGAACTTTGGGACATTAGTGACAAAATATCATTTTTATCATTTTGCGATGCCGAGACATCTACATCAGAGGCACTCGATTGTTCCGTGTTGATCTCTAAACCATCAACAGGCACAGATACTGACTGAGCGTTAACACTCACGTCAATATTGTCAGGTGATTCGTTATTTATTGGTAATACAACGGTTTTGTTCGAATCGACTTTTATACCAATCGCTTGACTAAAACCAATATCACCCGCCGGAGTACCAAAGACAACTTGTAAGGCATCCGTGTTATCTTGCAAAGAGAGCAAAAGACCATCTGTAATCGATAGTTTTACTATTGAATTATCAGCAACAATTATATCAGTCACTTGCAGTTCAGTATCAACACCAATCTTTAGTGCAAATGTCTGACCATTTACGTTGATGTTAAATTCAACACTGGCATCTTCAGAGGCTAGTTTGGCATTGACGTCCAAGCGTTCGCCATTGACTAATTTGCGTTTTCCCGTTGCAGTGATGATATATAAATCACCATTAACGTTATTAATGACTAGGTCTGTATTGTTCTCTCCCACAGAGTCAGATACAGCGACATTGTTAGATTCTTGCGAATTATCACTACTGGATTCACTGCTTGTATCATTATTTGCTGCAGTATTTGTTTCTTGGTCTAAAAACGCAGAGTTGTCAGTAATCACAGACAAAATATTAGAATTCAGCCACCCATTTACAATTTTTAACACTTCGCCATTCGAAAGAGTGATAACAATGTCATTACCGTCTACCGAAATAGACATTGCATCTAAGATATAGTCGGTTAACTGCTCTTTACTTGCTTCAAAAAATTGACCGGCTGTATTGATTAACTTGGTGATAAAATTCATATTTTGACCTAATTTTGTGTGGGAAAATGTTCTGCAGACGTACTCTCAACAAAAAGAGAGAGAATACAACTGCAATAATTTTTAACATATTGCTACACATAATAGTCGAATATTGGAGGTTATGTAGTCTTTTTCGCACAAAACTCTGTGGATAAGTCTAATTTTTAGACATTAGTCTAATAAATAATTACCCTTGCTGATCTGGTGGGTAAGTAACCACTTCGATAGTATTTAATTAAATTTTTGGTGCCATCTGAAATGACATACCGATTGTATCTTTTTTAGACAACTCGGGGTTGTTGACCAAAGGCCATTGGATGTTAAGTTGAGGGTCATCATAACGAATTGAGATCTCACTTTCAGGGTGGTAAAAGTCAGTGCATTTATATTGAAATTCAGCCGTTTCGCTTAACACGTAAAAACCATGCGCAAATCCTGGTGGGAGCCACAGCTGTTTAAAGTTTTCGCTGGACAACTCAATCCCCACCCACTGGCCTAAAGTCGGACTATCTTTGCGCACATCGACACACACATCAAAGACATTGCCGTGGGTCACTCGGACTAATTTTCCTTGCGTATGCTCTTGTTGATAATGCAAACCACGCAACACACCTTGCGTTGACATCGAATGATTATCTTGCACAAAGGCTAAGTCTGGTAAGCCTAATAACTTACCCAGTTTTTGGGCGTGATAAGTTTCTAGAAAAAATCCACGAGGATCTTTAAATATCGTTGGTTGTATAATTTTTACCGCGTCGATATGCGTATCAATTACTTGCATGTTAAATCCTGTAGAAGTTGGTCAAGACCTAATTGCCAGTCACTTGGTTTTATAGCAAATATACGGGAAATTTTGTCATTCGCTAACAAACTATATGCTGGACGCTGCGCAGGAGTAGGATATTGCGCCGTCGTAATACTATTAAGCTGTGGAACAGGTAATGAATACGCAGGGCAACGTGCAAATATTGCTTCACAAAATTCATACCAACTCACCGCTGGGGAGCCTGAAAAATGATATATACCAGACACAGACGTGTCATGTTTAGACAATAATTGATGGTCTTGATAATGTTGTAAGATGATCTGAATAGTCAGTGCAATATCATGCGCATAGGTTGGTGTACCGACTTGATCATTGACCACTGAAATTGCATCATGAGATTGGGCGAGCCTGAGCATCGTTTTCACAAAATTATTGCCGGTTTTACCAAACACCCAGGCAGTTCGTAAAATAATATACTGCTCACACGTTTGCTCAATTAACGATTCACCTTGTAATTTGGTGAGACCATATTGGCTCACAGGGGCCGGTATGTCGGTTTCACAATAAGGAATCGCCTGCTCCCCCGCGAAGACATAATCGGTGGAAATATGCAGCAATAATGCATTGGCAGATTGGGTGTATTGAGCGAGAAAATGTGGCCCTAACGTATTCACCGCATAAGCTATATCCGGTTCGATTTCAGCCTGATCAACTTGAGTATAAGCTGTTGCATTAACGACTATATCTGGGGCAATCTGAGATAACACCCGCTTAACAGCATCAGCATCCGTGATATCTAATTCTGCGCGAGTTAACGGGACGACTTCCCATTGGGGATGTTGGGATAGCACTGCACATAATTCACTTCCGACTTGCCCATTAGCCCCAAGTAAAGCAATTTTAGTCGTCATGCTGTTCATTTACCAAGTTGGTTAAATACTCTCCATACGCGGTTTTTTGCAGTAAACCTGCGCGCTCGCGCACATTATCTACCGTGATCCATCCTTGCTCTAGCGCTATTTCTTCTAGACAAGCCACTTTGTAGCCTTGTCGTTTTTCAATCGTTTGAACAAAACAACTCGCCTCTAACAACGCATCATGTGTGCCGGTATCTAGCCAAGCAAATCCACGGCCAAGCAATTGCACCGATAACTGTCCTTGAGCTAAATAACGATTATTTATATCCGTTATCTCTAACTCACCACGTTCAGAGGGTGTCAGCGCTTTAGCAAACTCAACAACCTGATTGTCATAAAAGTACAATCCCGTAATCGCATATTTGGATTTAGGATGAGTCGGTTTTTCTTCAATCGACAGCGCGCATTTATGTTCATCAAATTCAACTACACCAAAACGTTGAGGATCTTTGATTTGATAGGCAAAGACGGTCGCGCCTTGGGTCAATTCTTGGGCTTTTTCTAACTTTTCGGTGAAATGCTGCCCATAAAAAATATTATCGCCTAAAATTAACGCCACCGGTTCACTGCCAATAAAATCTTCAGCTAAAATAAACGCTTGTGCAATCCCTTCCGGTTTGGCTTGGACACAGTAGCTTAAGCTTAGACCAAATTGTTGACCTGTTCCTAATAAGCGTTCAAAGTTGGGTAAATCTTCAGCAGTAGTGATAATTAAGATCTCATTGATCTCCGCCAACATTAATACCGATAATGGATAATAGATCATCGGTTTATCATAGACCGGCAAGAGTTGTTTTGAATTACCCCACGTGATGGGAAATAAACGGCTACCACTGCCGCCAGCAAGCACTATTCCTTTCATTATTTTGCCTTTTGCGGAAGCTGAATTGATAAATCAGGTAACAAGGCCTGACACCAAGGTAAGTTTTGTAAATACCACTGAACCGTTTTTCGTAAACCGGTAGCAAAAGTATGTTGAGGTTGCCAATGTAATTCATTCGTAATTTTAGAAGCATCGATGGCATAACGTTTATCATGGCCCGCTCGGTCAGTGACAAACGTGATCAATGATTGATAATCAATGTGACATGGCGCAAGTTCATTAAGTAATTCACATATTTGGGTAACCACAGAGAGATTTGTACACTCGTTGAATCCACCCACATTGTACGTTTCCCCGACTTTGCCACGGCACACAACTTGATACAATGCATCAACATGATCATCAACAAACAACCAGTCTCGGATTTGTAAACCATCGCCATAGACAGGAATAGATTTGCCAGCTAATGCGTTAATTATAGCCAATGGGATTAATTTTTCAGGAAAATGAAACGGACCATAATTGTTCGAACAATTTGTTATTAATACCGGCAATCCATACGTTCTATGCCACGCTCTAACGAGATGATCACTTGCGGCTTTGCTTGCAGAATATGGACTACTGGGATCATATGCGGTCGTTTCACTAAACAATTGTCTAGCAAAATTAGCATCATTAGGATGAGGTAAATCGCCATAAACTTCATCCGTCGAGATATGATGAAATCTAAAATCACGTTGAGCTGAGCTGTCTAATTGCAACCAATATGCCCGTGCACATTCTAGTAATGAATAAGTACCGACGATATTGGTTTGAATAAATTCACCTGCGGCAGAAATAGAACGATCTACATGACTTTCCGCGGCCAAATGCATAATCGCATCAGGTTTAAACTCATCAATAGCCTGTCGTAATTGAGCTTGAGCACAAATGTCTAAGCGTAAAAACTGATAACGCTCGCTATCACTCACACTATCCAAACTACTGAGATTACCGGCATAAGTCAATTTATCAACATTCAAAATATGATGTTGAGTGTGCGTAATGAGGTATCTAATTAGTGCTGAGCCGATGAAGCCAGCACCACCTGTAATAAGGATTTTCACTTATCTATTCCCACCACTAAACCGGCTCAATAGCCATGTATTCATTTATCGTAATATAGGCGCTAATACAGGCACTAAGATAGTCGCTTGAATGTTAATTTCAATACGACGATTTAACTTATGCGCATCCAATGTATCAGCGATATCGATTAACTGTGTTTCTCCGAAACCTTGAACATTGAACAGTGTCTCAGGCAAAGTATATTCAGTTATTAAATAATTAGCCAATGCTTGGGCACGCTTTATAGATAATGTCTGGTTGTACAATGTAGAACCTACCGATGATGTATGACCGTTAACACTAATAGTATCAATTGAATATGCTTTGACAAATTCAACCATCGCTTCAATTTCTTCATGATATTGCTGGGCGATCACCGTGCTGTCATTGTCAAAATAAATCACTAAAGTATGCGTAAGATCCTTAGCTATCATTAATGAACAGCCAAGTTCATCAACTCGATGTGTTATGGGTGTATCAACACATTGGTCGTTGCTATCAAGAACCCCATAAGCATCACTGTCTAACGCGACTGCAGGGACGGCTTTTTTAACATGCTTAGGTTTATTGTCGGCCCAATAATATCTAGCACCTAACGAATAAAGATGGTTAGTATCACGTGCTAATTTAAAACGAGATACTCCCGCGTATAATTGCAGATTGTCATCCCAACGATAGTTAAGTTCTAATCCCATCCATACGTCTTTACCGGTTAAGGTGGCTTGACCAACATTATTTGCACCGTCAGAAGTGAGATAATCCCCTTCCCAATCCCAATAACCTAATTTGGCAGCAATTTTAAGATTTTCGGATAAAGGATACGCGGCGTTAGCATTAATGCTCCAGCCTTTGGCACTTTGTGGATACACATCTTCCGCATTATCATAATAACTCAATAAATCGGTCGCACTTCCGGAGAAAACAACATCTCGTTCACCTAAATTGATATAACCGGCCGCCAATGAAAAATAACTCGAAAATTGATATCCTAAAAATAAACCACCGCCAGTATCTTTGTTATCAATACTCAAAGATTGTGCATTAATTCCAGTATTTTGATAAAAAACATCCAAATCAGACCCACTAATCGACGTATCTCCTAGCCCTATCTCGCCGCCAACGAACCAGCCTAGATGCGTATTGCAACTTTCATATGTTGACTCAACAACTGAGCAATCGACCGATTGCTCAGATACGTTGTCTGATGCTTGTGTTTCCGCTTGCACCTGGGCTGACATCACCATCGCACTGCCAATAACCATAGCAGTTAAGGAAGCAGGGACAAATGATTGAGAAACGAGTTTCAAGAATGAGGTTATCATACTAGAGATATTTCCTATTTTTCTAAACACTATCAAAACACACAGCAACATGGCGAATAAGACACTGACACTACCACCAGTTGTTTTAGCTTGAGATTGAAACAACTGAATGACCGTAATTTGCCATTGTGCTTCACTTTGATTACCCACGGCATCTTCAATCGTAAATGTAATCGTCTGGGTGCCATAAAAATCAGCATTAGGACTAAACGTTGCCAACCCATCAGCAGTAAAAGTCACATTAGGATTATTTATGGACACAAGTGTTAACACATCATTCTCAGGATCCGTTGCCTGTGAGAGTAAATTGATATCGACACGTTCACCTTGGATGATTTGCGAAGAATAATTACTTAGGCTTGGAGCAAGATTAGGTAAAATATCCACGATGACTGTCGCTTGATCGGTTCCGCCATTGTCATCTTTCACACCATAAGTAATCGTGATCTGACCAATATACAATGGTGGCGCAGTATAAATAAGTTCGTTGTTGTCAATTATGACCGAACCAATACTCACCGTGGCAGAAGAAAGAGTTAAATCGTCATTATCAGGATCGTAATCATTGGCTAAAACATCAATCACGACATCGCTATTAATAAACAATTGCGCGGTATCTGACGTGGCAACAGGTGGTTGGTTATTATTAAGCATAACACCGACACCACCTGGATCGACAATCGTTCCATTAGCGATATTATCGTTATCATTTGGACCACCGTCTTGAATAATTAACTGTACACACCAATGATCAGGCTGCAATCCGGCAGTCCATTGAGTTTGGTTAATATCGGTATTAGGTGGCGGGCAATAGCCTGGCTCACCCTGTGTTGACCAGATCGAGTTAAACTCGTCTTCAACAAAAAATCCCCAACCAGAATCAACACTGAATTTTCGATACACCGCGTTAATCGGAATTGGACGACGTTGTGGGATCACAATCCCAAAAGTTGTGCCATTATCTGGTAAACCATAGGCAATATAATCAAATATACCACCGATGTTTGTTGCATCCGGATCTGCCACTAAAACATCCTGCTCATCTTGCACAATATCGTTTTGAGTTAATTCAGCACCACCAGTTTCTTTACCAATGGTGAAGTCACCTCGACGCAGACACACACCGGCATCCCCTTCTACTAGGTAACCATCTTGTTTTGCCACATTTTCAGGCAGAACATTACATTCCATAATACGATCAAGATAATCGGCAATACCATCGCCATCAGAATCTTGAAAACCTTCTAAGTTATCAGGAATAAGATCGCCATCACTATCAATTGAGCCTAATACGGCTAAGACGTCAACCACTTCGATATATACGGTTTCTATATCCGATAATAATCCTAGTCCATCATCGGTAACTTGTAACGTAACCGTATATAAACCCGGGCTTAAATCTACGGGATCAAAGATAAATAATGGATCGGTTGAGCTAGTATTCTCTAATTCAGCGCCGACACTTGACCATTCATAAGTCAATAAATCATTGATATTAGGCTCAAAGACTTTCGCCGTGATATTCACCATACCTTGAGATTGACTCACCGTTAATCGGTTTTGTCCGGCTTGAGATACCATCAAGGCTATTTCAGGTGCAATATTAGACTCAGTGATGGTTGCATGATGTTCAAACTTGCTGCCTAAATTCAGCATTGAATCTAAGCGTATAACCACAGTTTCATTCGCTTCGACGACACTATCAGCGAAAGTATCAAATATTATTTTAGCTTCACTACCGCTGGCAATAACCACTTCTCCAGACACTAAATCATGATCATCAGTATCTGCGGTACCTGATACAGTATAAGGAATGCTGACCGGATATACTGGCGCAGTGCCATTTAAATAAACGCCAACAGTCACTGTTTGGCCTTCTAACGTAGTTTGGTCTTTATTAATGGAAATTAAAGGCATAACACAGACATATTGGATCGCAAGAGTCGTGTTTCCTTCCAAATCGGTTGCTTGCCAAATTGCTTCATTTTTACCTGGTGGAAATAATGTTGCATTATTCATTAACGATACTGGTAAAGCATTACCCAAACGGTCAACCGCTGAAGCCTGCCCTAAATCCACCGATGTATAAAGCGCTGAGGCATTCACGGTATTTTCTTCACAAATATCGTCAGGTAAGGTAATAATGGGTCCAACTCCACCGTTCATATTGACAAATACTTGCGCGGATACTCCCTCATTAATACCGTCACTGACTACGTAACTCAACACCAATTCACCACTAGCATTATCTATCGGCGTAAAGCTTAATTGATTATCAACAATCGTTACTGAGCCAAAATCACTCACCGCATTTATTATCGTTAAGGGATCCCCTTCAGGATCGGAATCATTAGCTAACACATCTAATGTGTAGCTTGAAGCTATATCCAATGTGAACGAATCATCATTCGCTTGAGGAGGTAAATTAGTCTCAGCTACGGTAACAGTAACTTCTGCGGTGTAAGTACCACCATTGCCATCACTAATCGTGTAGGTAATGGTAGTTTCACCGGTAAAACCTTCATCAGGAATAAAACTCAATGTTCCATCATCATTAATAATAACAGTACCATGTTCAGAACTGGCAGAAACCACACTTAACTCATCACCATCCGGATCGATAGCGTTGGTAATGACATCAATAATAGACACGTCATTTGGATTAGTAATAGTAATCGATTCATTTTGATCAATAGGTTCATCATTCACTGGCGTAACATTAATTGTCACCGTACCAATATTAGAATCTAACTCGCCATCACTGACCATAAACGTTAGCGTATCCGTACCAAAGTAATCCGTATTAGGCGTGTAAGTCAGTTGATTATTGTTTACGACCAACATGCCATTATTAGGCACCGTTGTTACGGTATACGTTAAGGTTTGCTCATCTGCATCATTACCAACAAGCATAAATTGCACGGCAATATCTTCAGGCGTCGTTACTAACTGATCATTCGCAACTGGCGCATCATTCACGTTAGTCACGTTGATAGTGATTGTCGCCGTTGTTGAATCTACCGTGCCGTCATTCACTTTAAAGGTAAAGCTATCGCTACCGGTAAAGTTCGCTGCTGGCGTATAAGTTAGATTCGGCGCGGTGCCCGATAATGTACCGTTAGATGGCGTGCTAACCGAGTTGAAAGACAAGGTATCACTGTCCGCATCAGTACCTGACAAGGTAATGGTTTTAGCGGTTTCCTCAGCTGTCGTTACAGATTGGCCTAAAGCAACTGGGACATCATTAACATTGGTTACTGTAATCGTCACCGTCGCCGTTGTTATTGAATCTACCGTGCCGTCATTGACTTTAAAGGTAAAGCTATCACTACCGGTAAAGTTCGCTGCTGGCGTGTAAGTTAGATTCGGCGCGGTGCCAGATAATGTACCGTTAGATGGCGTGCTAACCGAGTTAAAAGACAGGGTGTCACTGTCGGCATCAGTACCTGACAAGGTAATCGTTTTAGCGGTTTCCTCAGCTGTCGTTACAGATTGGCCTAAAGCA
>Ga0206125_10005833_pt1 | contig 10211 bp, 8 predicted proteins | sample Helgoland_Spring_4_FD_148598 | JGI IMG/M metagenome (GOLD analysis project Ga0206125, IMG submission 148598) | Pelagic subsurface seawater microbial communities from Kabeltonne, Helgoland, North Sea - Helgoland_Spring_Bloom_20160331_1 | ecosystem: Environmental > Aquatic > Marine > Epipelagic ...
TAGGACTTCAAATAAGACTTTTAACAAGCTCCTAAATTCGAAAAAAAACAAGCGCTTCTAAAAACTAAAGCCCCTTAAAAGGAGCTTTTGAGTTAAGTTATTTGTTTTTTTAGAACCTTGTGCAACGATTACCATTGTTAGGCTTTGTTTTTTTCATATCCCTCTTTTTGTTTTTTCCACAAATAGACTAAGGCTACTATTTGAGTTGAAATTTCATGCATTCTAATAGCGGCACCAAGTTTTTCATTTTCTGAAATGAACTCATCATGCTTTCCAATAGTACCAGTAATAATTCTTTCATCCTCTGAGGATATTTTTGTTGAGCTAAACATTGCAGAACTGCTAAAATGAATATGTCCACTGCCTGCCTTATAAACATCATATATCCAATTCAACCCATCTAATTCTGAAATTTTTTTTGCAAGATAACCATCTCTCATTTTGTTTCCATCTCTATCTTTTAAATCAGAAATTTGTTTGCCTCTTAAAACCTTTCTTGCAAAATCATCAATATTATATGGGACAAGAGTACTTGCATAAAGTCTAAGAAGTGTATCTAAATGCACTCTGACTAGAGGTGCTGCTGCTATGAAGTTTCTACTTCTCATTAACAAAGTAAATCCTCGAAGAATATTTACACTTCGATTTAAAATAGCAGTACAAAATAAATCATAAGTGTACAATGCATGGGTTTCAGCAGTAGCTTTACCCAAATTAATAAGGTCTTGAATTGACTCATCAATTATATTAAGTTTTTCTTCAATCAATTTTTTTATAATAAAGCCTAACTCCTTATATCCAAACAAAAGCTTGTGTTAAAGGTTGTTTTATACCGGATAACACAACTTTATGCTATCTCTAACAAATATCAAATAAATAAATAACTTGTTTACAGGTACAAATACCTATTTTAAGAAATAGTTAGAGAAAAGTAAAAGACTATTTGTACGAAAAACTTACACCACTAGTTGCAAACTAGCGGGAGCGGGGGGTATTTCAATTTAAGTTATAACTATCTCTCAAACTCGTTTCAATAATTTTAATCAAATTTGGTAAATCTTTTTCAAATTTATCCTTTCGTATTTGCGATAGATCAATATAATCTTGAGGTTTTGAATCAGTGTCTTTATATATATGCCAAGTTTCAATATTTTTTCTAATAGTTTCACATGTAATAAGAATCTTGTCAATTGTTTTTATATCAGTTGCTTTTACAAATAACTTTAATGTCATGCATTTGTATTCAAAATCAATATAATTTTGACGAATATCATTCCTAATATTGTTAAAAATATCATCTGAATGTTTTCCGAAACGTGTCTGGTTATAAAATAATTCTAATGCTATCCTTAAAGATTGATAGCTTTTAAAGAAGTCTTTAGCTTCCAACAATTTACTTTCCTGAATTTTATAATATGAAATTTCTTTTTTTCTAATATCCCAATCTATAAATAGTTTTATGATATATCCAATTACACCAAGTATAAATACAACTTGAGTCCAGTTAATTATTATAAATTCATACCACTGAATATCTTCTTTCATCGTTTTTTTTCATTGTGCCCAACTCGTTATATAACATATAAACCCATTAGTAACAGGTAAATAGTACCGGATAACACAACTTTATGCTATCTCTAACAAATATCAAAAAATTAAATAGTTTGTTTATAGGTACAAATACCTGTTTTAAGAAATAGTTAGAGAAAAGTAAAAGACTATTTGTACGAAAAACTTACACCACTAGTTGCAAACTAGTAGCAGCGGGGGCGTAGCATTATAGGATCAGCCAAGCTAATCCTATAGGAGCAAGAGTGTTAACTATTAATATACCTACACAACCATCTAAATTGCTTACAATAGTTTTCTAGCTTCTTTGTCTTCTTACCTGCCTGGGGCATCCAAGCTCTTACTGCCACTAGTTGCAAACTAGCGGGAGCTGTGCATCGGGGGTTGTTTTAATGGCGTTTATTTAGTGTTATGGACTTTTAATCCTATGATGATATTTTATTTATTATTTACGTCTAGATGATTTTTTTTAACGATTGTCCATATCGTATAATTTCGATTTCTGTTTTAAATACTCATTAAATATTTCACAAATAGTGTCATCATAATTTTGAAATGTGGCAATTGTATCATTTGCCACATAAGATTCAATTGCATTTGATGCAACATTTGCACAATAGATAGCATTTGAAATTCCGTGTGATGATAAAGGGTCAAATGCCATTGCTGCATCTCCTATTGCCAACCAATTAGACCCCGTAATTTGCAAAGCTTTGGATGAATTCGCTTTTCCGCCAATTACTTTACGTTCAAGATCATCACTAAGAAAGTCTTTTAATAATTTGGTGTTTGAAAGGAGCTCTTTCCAGTTTCCATAGTCTTTAAGTTGAGGGAGTATGGGGCTTCTTTTCTTTGTATAAAGGGTCATGCCATTAATCTGTTCGTTCAAAGAGGAAACAATACCCCATCCGTTCTCAAATAATTCTACAAATACTCGATGAATCAATTTGGGATGCTTGAAATAGGGGAGGTGACAGCTCAACGCTATTTGGTCATCGAATGAATTACTTGCAACTCCAAGGTGCTTTAGAACGGCTCTGTTTCTACCCGTTGCATCAACTACAACCCGACCGGTTATCGTTTGAACTTCGTTATTTGATTCAATCTTGACAGTCACGGTTTCATCCGATCGATCTATTTCAATTAGATTGTTAAACGATACGACATTGTCAATGACCAATTTTCTAAGATCATAGAGCAGTTCTTTCTTGTTCAATTTCAAGCCATACTTATACGGGTTGTGGTCAAAGAAGTTGTCGGTTGTAACCGTGTCAGAATTCCAAAGGGAATCATAACCAAAGGTCTTACTGGAGCTCTTTTTGAAAAGCTCCAGTAAGTTCAATGATTCCAATAGTACCAATGTAGATGGCGGCAATGTTTCTGGGATCTCGAGTGTTTTTCGTTTTGCCACTCGGTCCAATACGACATGATCAACTTTCTTTTCTTTTAAACGATTTGAAAGGATCAATCCAGAAATTCCACTGCCAACAATAATTACATCGGTATTTGTATTTTCTTTGTTCATTAGAGGAACGAAATTAGGGATGCGGATTTACTTTTGAAATACATGGCAAGCAATCCCTTCATAAGTATATTTCTTTTTACTATCCCCTTCTTTTTTCGAAGTAGTGTAAAAATGATCTACACCATTGAAATAGCGATAAAGTGCTACCGTGTCCTTTTCTGGTTTTAAGTAAACAAATCCACTTACACCTTCCAAAGTATAACCGTTTTGCTCAGCGTTATCTCTTTCAACCACACTAGCCGTGAAAAGGTGATCTGCACCGTTGTAAAGTCGATAGAAAGGCACACTGTCCTTTATTTGATATAAATAAACACGGCAAGCAATTCCTTGAGAAGTATAACCAAGATTTTCGGCATGATCTCTTTCTTTTGTTGTATCAGTGTACAAGTGCTCCGTACCATTGTATAATTGATAAAGTGGTAGTCTTGAGGCTTTTACTGCGTCTGACGCATCCATAGACACGTAAGCTATTTCAGGATACCCCTTTAGATCCAATGGTCGAGCGGCAACCATTCCAATTTGATCCCATTTGTAAACCATATTGATTAGTCCGTTCAAATACCCTCCTTCTGCATGATATCCTACATATCCTGTATCAGTGGTGTGGAGCCAAGGCAGACGACTTGCATACATGTTTCGTTTTGTCTCAAGTATTGGAGCTTTATCTGATTGATCATTGATATTTTTATACGTTTCATGGGTTAAAACATCTATTGGTAAATTCGCTGCCCACCAAGCTGGAACAGGGTATTGGCTGTCAGTCCAAACGGCTTGACAACTTCCAGCATCAGATTGCCATGGAATCCCCATCCATTTGGTAAGATCTCCCGGTGTGATTTTCCACAACCAATATTCTTCGTTCTTCTTATCCATTGATTGTCGCACGTCATCTGGTGTCAAAAGGAAACCAAAATCGTTAAAGAAAACTTCATCTTGTTCCTTTCCAGAAACTGAATTAACTCGAACTTCTCTTAAGCCGAAAAGATTGTATTTCTCTTCTTTGTTATCATTAACAGAATTGAATTTCAAATGATTTTCGCAATACATTTGCTTGTGACGCATAGGCCAAGTTAATTCTACACCAGGGTGGAATCCTCCTCCGTATAGAGTTTCTAAAACTGCACGAGTCATTAAAAGTGGAGCCTTAGCGGGAGAGTTGGCAGCATCGACAAACTGACCTCGATAATACTCGCCCAATACAATCATAGGGTTTTGCTTATAATGGTCATTTTTATAAGGATCCTTAGCCATAAAAGTTGATAGGCTCTCTGGAGTGGTAAAGTTACCTTCGCTCCATTGTTTTAGTTGGTCGTAAAGCATTGGTGGAATAGCAAACCATTGCGCTGGACTTCCAGGATAGTTAATTCCATCTCCTACATAATAAGGAAGCTGAAGTGGGGTTGCACCAACTCCTAAAGCATTAAAATCCGTCATGTCTTTACTCGGAATAATAGGCTCATTGATGTAATCGTATCTTGGGTTTCTGAACAACTGAAAAATTCGTTCACGTGTTGCTTGACTTTCTTTACCAGGTGTATAGAGGAAATCGAAATTTCCAGCGGTAGTTAATTTGTCAACTTCCTCTTTAAAAGAAGGGGCAAGGAAATCACCTAGGTTTACCCATTGCATTTGGTAGAATTTGAAAAACAACGGAAGCACCATACTTAAACAAGACGCTTCATCCGTTTTCAATTTATCAGGATCAGCTCCTGTAACTAAATCATACAATGAAGAAATAGGATTAATCTGTGGTGCATAATCGGGTGGTGCAGTTGCAATCCATGCTGCTGCTTCAGGACCATCTAAACTAAATACTTCTTGAGTTTTTAAATTTGTGATTTTTGCTGTTACACGCCCATCACAAATGTCGTCGTACCAGTTAGAATTGTCTGCAAAATCTGTGTTAAGATCAGATGGATTCAAAGAAGCTGAAACGCCATCACCACTATAAAAGATTAACGATCCTTCGTGTTCTGGCTTCGCAGCGTCTTTATCGTATTCAATAGTACCAAGACTTACTTCTTTTGATACAGTTTTCATTTTCGATGCAATATTACTTTTTTTTTCACCATTTCGAGGGAAAGGGAAAAGTCCACCGATTTTCATCTTTTCATTTGCAAGAGAAACGGATGCGTAATTTGGACCGTTTACAAGCTCTTCTCTTGAGTTTGGAATATCTTCTCCTTTCATGCCCTCACTAGGGATGTTTGGATTTCGAGAACTAGCACTAATACCAGGCGCAATGCGATCTTCGTAAAAGGCTTTGCTCAAGTTCTTATTATTCTCTTGGTTCTTCTTGTCCTTATTATCCTTGTCTAAATTAACAGAAAGGTCTAAGCTGTTGTTGAAGTCGTACCAAAATGGTTTTTTATTGGCTACTTCAACAGACCATTCAATTTTATAATCATTAGGGTGAATTTTTTCGATTGGATTTCCTTTATCGTCACATTTGTAAATGTAGAAACGTTGCGCTTGTTTTTTCAAAGCACCATAAGGCGTGTGGGGTTGTAGGTCTAAATCGAATAAGTTTTTCCATGGCACTTCAGGACTGAAAACGACTTCGTCCTTATTTGCAGGTCCGTTTCCCATTCGAGCTATCCCAATCGATGGATAAATTCTAAATGAGGGATTTTTTTGATCTTTCATTTTTTTTATTTTAATTATTCATAACTCCTTACACCCAAACAAAAGCTTGAGTTAAAGGTTGTTTTATACCGGATAACACAACGTTATGTTATCTCATCAAATATCAAAAAAATAAATAGTTTGTTAGTAGGTACAAATACCTGTTTTAAGAAATAGTCAGAGATAAATAAAAGACTATTTGTAAAAAAAAACCTACACCACTAGTTGCAAACTAGCGGGAGCGGGGTTAATTCCGACCGTTTCGGTGAATACATGATCCTACAAAGCTCCGCTTTAAGAATCAAAACCTTTTAAAATGAAAAAAGCAAGCTTAGCGATACGTAACAAATATTTTTCTTATACGAGGAGTAGCTTCGCTGATCCTACAAAGCTCCGCTTTGAAAATAGTCCAAACAAAAAAACGCTCAAGCAAGCTTGGCGTTTTTTTGTTTGGACTATTTATTCGTGACCATGACAGGATTCAAACCTGTAACCTCTTGAGCCGTAATCAAGTGCGCTATTCAGTTGCGCCACATGGCCAAATTCGGGTGCAAATATAGGAGTGTTTTTCTTATTTAGAAAGCCTAGACTGTCTTTTTTTTATGAATTTATTTCTTTTTTAAAAGCTTTCAGAATAGGTTTAGATTTTTCTAAATCTTTTTTAAGTATATATAATTCTACAGAATCCATAGATGAACCAAAACCAGCTAACCTCGCAGATTCTGGATGATTTTTCACCATGGAGGCAATGTTATTTTCTGCTAATAAGTTTCTTATGCTATTAATGATTATAAGTGAACTAGTATATATTTTTAAGTATTCTGTTTTCATAGTCGTAAATTTTAATCTAATGAATTTAGCGTTACATAACTTCTCCAACCAACAATAGCTAACTGAATTTTTGATGCTTTAGCAAGATCCAATCTTTTTTTTGTGAAAGAAGGAAGAATAGCTTTGTTAAGCTTTGCTAATAATTTAAAAATTTCTTTTTTCATTTATATAGGTTCTTAATCAAATGTAATGAAAAAAAATCTTAATTAGAACGAGGCGATACGCCTCGTTCGTTTTTTCAGAACTTCGTAGAATGCTACTTCTTTTTTTGAATCATGCTCTTCGCTAAATCAGCTCCAATAAGTGATTCAAGTAAGTTTCCAGTTTGTCCAGTTTTGCCACCTTCTATATAGGTTTCAGGTAATTTTAACTCTTTCAATTGTTCTGCTACTCCAACGGCAGTTTTAAATTCCCATTCTGCCTTTTCTTGAGGTGTTAAACCTGCACTTACTAACTTTGCATTTTCATAGTATTGAGCATCGGCAGCAACTTTTTTACTTTTAGCCTTATAGAGTTCAACCTCATATTGTTTTTTCTCTTTAATTAGATTAAACTCTGCTACTTTTGCCTCTGTTTCTGCTTCAATGGTTTGCTGAATTTGAATTTTTTCTAAACGAGCTCTTTCTTTTGCTTTTTCAGACTCTCCTTTGGCAACCTCTTTTTTAGCTCTGTAATATTCACGTTCTGCTTGTTGTTTTTCTAATTGAGTTTGAGCAACTTCATTTTTTTGCAAGTCTAACCTTTCATCAAAAGATTCTTCCCAATCAATTCCTGTAACTTGTGCTTGATAAATTTTTAACCCGTATTGTTTTAAAGAGTTAGAGTCATCTCTTACAATGGTTCCGTTATTGGTTTTTTTAATTCTGAATTTCTTCTGTTTACTAGATTTTCCCACAGCTATTTTTCTTATTGTAGTAGTATCACCTACAATTTCATTAGAATTTTCAGCTTCATAATATTGCTCTACTTGATACATTCCATTTTCTAACTGATCTCTAAAATATCTATCAAAATCAGAAGCCTGTCCAGAGATATAATCTTGTGCATCCATTAATTTACACGTGTTTTTAATAGCAGCGTCTATGTTAGGTAAAACCCTACCAAAAATTAATTTCCCTTCACTTTTATTTCTATCAGCCATATTTAAGAACACTTCTTCGTCATTGATATTCACTCCAACAATAACGGAGGTGCTTATTTCAGCTTTAATAGCATCACTAAACTCCCATTTTTGAGCCTTTCTATTATAAATTCCTTGACCATCTTCCGGAAGATCTTTTTTGTTGTCTACAATAATATCTTTAATAGAAATTTCATAAGATAATGGGATAACTCTACCCCAATATTTAAGTTTAACTCCCTGTGTAGTAATCATCTTATCTCCACCGCTTATAAATTGAACAGCATAGGCAGTTCCTGCATCGGCGTAAAAAAACATTCCTGTAATCACGCTTAACAATATTCCTAAGACTGTTAATTGAATACTTCGTGTTTTGGTAATTGAGTTTAGATATTTATTTGTTGTAAATATTGTTTTTAACACAATAGATAAAATTCCAATAATAATGAGTAAAATTCCAATAGTTGTTAGCATAGCTTTTAGTTTTAATAGTTAATAATAAATTTACAGTACAATATATGATAAAACGATGAGTGATAATTCAATAATTTTTAAGGCAAATGTGATCATGTTTTTTTGTTTTTTAAGATTAATAATTAGTAATTCTAGAATTGTTTATTCAATATATACTATTGAAATCATATCTAACAAGTAAAAACTATAAAAAAGATGTAATTAATTTTATATTTATTAGTATATAGTGTAATTTAGTTTATATATGTAAGTTACTTTACTATAAATAAGTTAATAAATTTAATTCATTATAGAATATAATATTTATTTATGTAATAAAATAAAGGCTTTTTGGTTCACTTTTTCTAAAAAAGATCTCTTTAAACCTATTTTTAGATCAAATCCATCTTTTTGGATTTAAGAAACGTATAAAAATGTATCTTCGTTCAAAAAATAAAACATGAGTTTTTTTTTAATACTATTAGGCTTTATTTTATTAATTTTAGGTGGAAATTGGCTGTTAAAATCTGCAGTCTCTATTTCCTTAGGCTTAAAAATTCCAAAAATTATTATTGGGATGACAGTGGTGTCTTTTGCGACTTCCGCTCCTGAGCTTATCGTTAGTATTAATTCTGCTGTTAATGGTTATCCAGATTTAGCTCTTGGTAATGTAATAGGATCTAACATTGCTAATTTAGCCCTTGTTCTTGGTATTACTTTGTTAATAGCTGAAATGGATGTTCAAAAAAGTTTTTTTACAACCAATTGGCCAGCAATGATGGCCGCTTCACTATTATTATTTTTCTTCCTTCGTAATGATTTCTTAATCTCTGATTTTGAAGGTCTTATTTTTGTTTTTTTTTTGATATTCTTCTTAGTGTATCTATTTCGTTTCCAAAATGATGAAATTATAGATGACCTTCCGGAGGATGTAGATTTATTACCTACTTACAAAACGTTTACACTATTTGTGTCAGGGAGTGTTGGTTTGTGGGGAGGTTCAGAAATGTTAATTACAGGAGCTACAGATTTAGCAATTACTCTTGGAGTTGGTGAGAGGCTCATAGGAGTTACCGTTGTTTCGGTTGGAACTAGCATTCCTGAATTAGCAGCGTCAATCATAGCAGTTCTTAAAAAAGAAAAAGCAATTTCTTTAGGTAATCTTGTCGGTTCTAATATATTTAATATTCTTGCTGTTGTAGGAATCACTTCATTAATTACCCCAATAGCTGCTATTGATCATGTCATCTACACAAATGATATTTATTGGATGTTATGGGTATCTATGGTATTACCAATTTTAGTTTTGTTACCAAAAAAAATGCAGCTAAAAAGAAAAAGTGGTATTGTTCTTCTACTGATTTATGTCGCTTTTTTATATCAAACTATTCCATAAAAAAACCGCAAAAAATTAATTTTGCGGTCTTATATATTTAAAAGCTACTTATTTAATATTAGCAGATTTTACAGTTTTTATGATTCTTCCTGCAATTTTGTATGGGTCTCCATTAGAAGCGGGTCTTCTATCTTCTAGCCAACCTTTCCAGCCTTTTTCAACGGTAATAATTGGAATTCTAATCGATGCACCTCTATCCGATACTCCATAAGAGAAATCAGTTATAGCAGCTGTTTCGTGGTCACCAGTTAAACGTTGGTCATTAAACTCACCATATACAGCAATATGTTCTTTAACTACTGGTCTAAATGCTTCACATATTTTCTCATACGTTTCTTGAGAACCACAAGTTCTTAAAACAGTATTAGAGAAGTTTGCATGCATACCAGAACCATTCCAATCTAAATCTTTTCCAAGAGGCTTTGGATGGTAATCTATATAATAACCGTATTGTTCAGTTAATCTATCTAATAAATAACGAGCAATCCATATTTCATCACCAGCTTTTTTTGCTCCTTTTGCAAATAATTGAAATTCCCACTGTCCAGAGGCAACTTCTTGATTGATTCCTTCAAAGTTTAATCCGGCATCAATACATAAATCTGCATGTTTCTCTACTAATTCTCTTCCATGTGTATTTTTTCCACCTACAGAACAGTAATACATTCCTTGAGGAGCAGGATATCCACCAA
>Ga0206125_10005840_pt1 | contig 10204 bp, 10 predicted proteins | sample Helgoland_Spring_4_FD_148598 | JGI IMG/M metagenome (GOLD analysis project Ga0206125, IMG submission 148598) | Pelagic subsurface seawater microbial communities from Kabeltonne, Helgoland, North Sea - Helgoland_Spring_Bloom_20160331_1 | ecosystem: Environmental > Aquatic > Marine > Epipelagic ...
GCAATATAAACTTGTTGTTCATCGCCTTCGATGAGAAAGTATGGGAGTGTTCCATTAGATTCATTAATGGTCTTGATAACAACACCTAATTCTTTCTGGATTTTTTTGATACATCGACCTTTATTGCCAATAACTTTTTTTTTATTTTTCTTATCGAATGGTACTTTATAAGAGTAAGACATGGTTTGTGTTGTGGACTGCTTCGCTTGTGGACTGCTTCGCTTGTGGACTGCTTCGCTTGTGGACTGCTTCGCTTGTGGACTGCTTCGCTTGTGGACTGCTTCGCTTGTGGACTGCTTCGCTTGTTGTTTGAAATTGAAGTGTATAATTTAATTTCAATCCAATTGGAATATATAGTTAATTATTAATCAATTTTTGTATTATAGTTAATCTAACCAGAAATAAAGGAAATATAGGAAATAAAGTAATAAAATTCAATACTTAATAAAATTCAATACTTAATAAAATTCAATACTTAATAAAATTCAATATTTAATAAAATTCTATAGTTTTTTTTAACCCTTCATCCAAATATACTTCTTGTTCCCATCCCAATTCAATAAGTTTATCACAAGTAATAAAGTATCTTTTATCATTATATTTCCTATCTTCTACATATTCGATATAATCATCTATTTCATCATTATTTTTAATTAATTTAACTAATGATTTGGTAATATCCAAAACACTATATTCTTTAATAGTCCCTATATTATAAATCTCTCCCAATTCGCCCTTAAATAAAATTAGTTCAAATGCTCTTACAACATCTGAAATATAAAGAAACGACCGTTCAGTTTTTCCTTCTCCGTGTATAGTGCATTTTTTATCATTTTTCAAAGCCAAAATAAATTTAGGTATAAGTTTCTCTGGATATTGTCTAGGTCCATAAACATTATTTCCTCTAGTAATTATTGCCGGTAATCCATATGAATATACATAAGAATTTACTAGCATCTCTGCTGCGGCCTTTGTCGCCGAATAAGGATTTGTGGGATTTAAAATAGATTTTTCATTTTTAATATCTCCGTCATTTTCGCCATATACTTCATCAGTGGATACATGTATAAACTTTTCTATTTTCCCATATTCTCTTATACATTCTAATAAAGTATGAGTCCCTATAATATTATCTTCGGTATATTGAAGTGGGTTAGAGAAAGAATTATCTACATGAGATTGTGCTGCAAAATGAAAAATTGTATCAATTTCATATGTCTTAAAAATAAGATTAACTAATTGTCTATTAGTTATACTACCTTCTATAAAATGGTAATTATTACTGGTTCTTATATTTTCATTAACATTTTTTTCATTGGCACAATAATACATAGCGTCTATGTTAATAATCTTATATTGTTGGTGCCTTTCTAAAAAGTAATTTATAAAATTAGAAGCAATAAATCCACAACCTCCAGTTATTAAAATATTTTTCATTTATATTAATATATTAAAAATATTTTAAGTAATTAAACTAATTTATTTAAGTAATTAAACTAATTTATTTCATAAATGCCGAACTTCTCATACTTTCATTTGGCATATAATCCGCCGTTTCAGTAAAAGCTTTGAATTGTGCTAATGGCATATTTGGTGCCGTATAAGACCCTCTAGAATAAACAGTTGATCTCCAATCAGATGACCCACCTCCTCTATTAGATTTTTTTCTATACGACTTCCTATTAGATTTTTTTCTATACGACTTCCTATTAGATTTTTTTCTATACGACTTCCTCTTAGACTTTCTATTAGATTTTTTTCTATACGACTTCCTCTTAGACTTTCTATTAGTTTTTTTTCTATACGACTTTCTATTAGATTTTTTTCTATAAGACTTTCTATTACTCTTACCCCGTTTCTTTTTGGCACCACCCTTTAAAAATTTAGAATTATTCATAGAATCCATACCCACATAATCACCACTTTCGGTAAATGCCTTAAATTGAGCCAAAGGCATATTTGGTGCGGTGTAAGAACCCCTTGAATAAACAGTAGATTTCCAATCAGATGAACCACCCCCTTTTAATGGAACTGCTTCATTGGTTAACGATTTATCTGTTAAAGAAAAACCAGACACATTAACATTTTCAGATTCAGTTTCTGTAACAGTTTTATTTTCTTGAGCACCCCTTAAATTTTCAACCAAACAATTACTTATCTCGGCGTGTTCTGAACCACCGCCGAATTTATTATTAGAATTACACGCCCTACCTAATGATGAAACGGCATTGGACGCACGACTCCCACCTCGTTTGCTACTCCGTTTGCCATTGCTACTCCGTTTGCCATTGCTACTCCGTTTGCCATTGCTACTCCGTTTGCCATTGCTACTCCGTTTGCCATTGCTACTCCGTTTGCCACCTCCAGTAGTTCTATATAAACTTAAATCATTCATATCATATTCTATTTTTTGACCTTCTATAACAGGTGTAGTATAATCCATACATACAGTTGGTTTTAATTCCATAACAGCATTGGAAGCACGAGAACCTCCTCTCTTATTTTTGCTATTTTTTCTCATATATAGTAATATAATATTTTTTTCTAAAAAACTAAAATAAATTGAGTAAAATTAAAACTAAAATAAATTGAGTAAAATTAAAACTAAAATAAATTGAGTAAAATTAAAACTAAAATAAATTGAGTAAAATTAAAATACCTAAAATAACAATTGGATAATATAAAAATCTGGATGAACTTCCTCTATTTAATCTAATAGATTGAGCAATAAAGAATTTAACCGCGTCATGAATAGCCAATGCCAAAATTATACATAAAATCATTTTAACTCCTTTTAAATATTCGCATTGGTTTGGTTCTTCTAAAGTTTTTTCAATATCATTTACACCCTTAATTAAACTATTAATAGGTCCTATAGATTCTTGATTATTCATTTGCTGTGTATTATTAACTTGCTGTGTATTATTCATTTGTTGTGTATTATTCATTTGCTGTCCATTATTCATTTGCTGTGTATTATTCATTTGCTGTGTATTATTCATTTGTGTATTATTCATTTGCCCTGAAGTTAAATTATTTCTTTGTAAAATATTTAAATTTGTATTTCCATCACATCCACAACCACTCATAATAATATATACATAGATAATTTTATTTATATAGTTAATTTTATTTATATAGTTAATTTTATTTATATAGTTAATTTTATTTATATAGTTAATTTTATTTATATAGTTAATTTTATTTATATAGTTAATTTTATCACCCTTTATATTCTTTATCTCTAACCCAAATATTTAAACCATATTTCACCCCTTTGGTAAGTTCTGTCCCTGAATGTAGAGTTAATGGGTCTACTTTCCCATCTTTCATATTTTTCCAAACTATTGCTTGACCTTTTTTACCCTTAAATGTTTTATTAATTTTTTTAAAATGGGTTTCGCCACCAACTCCGTCTGGAACATCATTAATATAAACAAAAAGAGTAAATTCTCTTTGTCCATTTTTCTCTACATTTTCTTTATACATTTTATTATTAGTGTCTAAATAATCATAATGAGATTTAAAAAATTGCCCAGGAGTATATCTAACTAATTGTATAGGTTCTATATTTTTAGAACTTTTATTACATATCCGTCCTGCTCGTTCATATATATTCATTAAAATTTGGTCTTTATTATTTTTATTAATTAATTGCTTACCTATATGTGCCGTCCAAGATGTTCTACTTTTATCTGGTCTTGAACCACCGCTCCCACATACTTCTGATTTTTTAACTAGTGGGTTACCCACTTTTATAATATGGTCACACTCTTCATTTGTTAAAAATTTATCAATTAAGATAATTTCTGGTGTATCATTTAATTTTTTAATATTAAAATTGTCTATATTATTTATTTCAAGACTGGAATCCGCTAAATTAGAATAAAGTTCTCTATTGACACCATACTCCTTTATTTGGTTGTATCTAATAATAAGAAAAAGTAATAATATTATTACTATAATTAAATTTAATCTTTCCATTACTATTTAATTATATTTTTATATAAATATTTTATTATTTTATTATTGTATTATTGTATTATTGTATTATTGTATTATTGTATTATAAATATTATTCTTGTATTAATGATTGTTTTATTAATGGATCATCAAATTCTATATTCATAAATTTGTCCTTATCTAATAATTCCCCTTTTAACACTCCTAAAATAATAGGAATATTCTTTTTATATGTATATACAATATTTTTCGAATCCACTAAGTAAATTTCACCATTAATATACTTCTTTGTAGTATAAATACCATTTTCATTTTGAGTATCAATCAAATTTTTCCTTTTACGTCCTCGTTTACCTTTTTTTTTATTAAAGCACGCCCCATCATCACCTATTTCGCCATTTGGTAAGTTTTTAATATGACTCCCGCAAAATGAATGGCCTATCTGTCTTTTTCTAGTACATTGAGTTAAATCATTTTTCCTCCCGATACACCTCTCGCCTTTTGGTAAAATTCTACGATTTGTTTTCTTCTTCTTTTTTGAAATTAATTCATTGGATAATTCATTAAAATATAATTTATTGGGTAAAATCATTTCTAAAATTTGGTCTTCTTCCAAATGTTTAAGATGGCATATTGTTTTTATAATTTTTTTGCATTCAAATTCTAATTTGTCAGAAAAAAGTAATGTTAATTCGTCCATGTTTATTAAAAAATAATAAAACAAATTTAAATCAATTTTATTTATTTAAAAAAAATACATATTTAAAGAAATACTTATTTTATTATTGTTGGGCACATTCAACTCCTCCCCCTCCTTCATCTTGATGACTATCTAAATTAACTTCCTCTATATTTATCCTTTCTCCAACATTTTCTAAATATTTTTCTTCGACTTTTTCAGAAAAAGTTATTTCTTCAGTTAAAATAGGTAAAATCTTGGATATATATTGTTTTCGTTCTTTATTTAAACTGTCTGGAAAGATAATATTAAATCTAATAATTAAATCACCGTTATTATATTTATCTTTACCTAATCCTTCATCTCTTAGAATATATTCTTCATTTGGTTTTACAATATCATCCATAATAACTTTAAATTCTCTACCATCTAAATGAAATAATTTAAATTTGGTTCCACATAAAGACTCTGATAGTAAAATATTTTTTTCATAGATAAGATTTGACCCATCTCTTTTAAAAGTAGGATGTTCCAATATTTTTAGAATTAATATCAAATCTCCTTGTTCATCTAAACCTGGTTCATAATGAGCCATATCTGGAATAACAATTTTTTTATTATCTTTAAAACCCTTTTCAATTGGCAAGTTAATAATCTTATTTTTAACAACTAACTTATTACCTAAACAAATTTCACACTTTCCTTTAGGGTCGATATGTTTTCCTTCTCCGTGGCATTTATCACACATACTCTGGGTTTGATGAATCATACCTGGACCAACTTGGACTATTCGCATAACCATACCTTTTCCTCTACAACCAGTACACTCTTTGATAAAACTGATATCTTTAACACCTTTACCCCTACAATCTAAACAACAAACCTTTTGCTTAATTTCTATTTTCTTAACTGTATTATTATATAAATCTTCCAATTCAATAGGTATCTCCTCAATTCTATCTTTACCTCTCCTTTTTTGTTGACGGAAATGTCCTCCGCCCATTCCGCCCATTCCGCCCATTCCACCCATTCCACCACCAAAAATGTTTTCAAATATATCAAATGGATTACCTCTTGGCATCCCCCCTGCTAAACCCTCTTCTCCTAATTCATTATAAATTTTCCTCTTTTCGGGGTCTTTTAAAACTTCATATGCTGTAGAAATTTCTTTGAATTTTTTCTCATGTTCTTCTTTATTTGTAGGATTTTTATCTGGATGATGCTTCATAGCCAATTTACGATAATTTTTTTTAATTTCATCATCACCTGATTCCCTTTTAACGCCGAGAATATCGTAGTATTTATTATCTTGAGACTGGGATTGATTACGGAACATTATTTATAAATAAATAATTATCTTTTTAAATACTTGTAATTAATTGTTTCCAAAATAAATCTAATTCTCCATTTAAGTTATTATTTATATAACTATTTGTATTATTTATATAACTATTTGTATTATTTTCAACATTATCTATAAATTCTATGAATGTTTTCTTATCTTTATTTATTTTATAATTATAAAAATAAAAACTTAAAATTAAATAAAATCCATGTAGAGATAGTTTTAGTTTAATTAATTCTTTTTTTATTAAATTATTTTTTATATTAGTATCTAAATCTTTTTCTAATAAAAGAGTATCATTTTCTAAAAAATTTTCATATTTTAAAATTTTAGTATCAAAAATATTTTGGAAAAAATCTTCCATATATACCAAATCATTTAACTTTTGAACTATAAAAATCTTCAATTTCATAAATAATAACAAAATATTATCTTCACTTAATAAATTATTGTATTTATTTTTTAATAAATTACCATTTAAAATACTTATGGAATCCATAAACATATCTATATTTCTTTCTAACAATAAAATCAAAAATAAATATTCTATAATTTCTTCATTTTGAATTTCTGATTTAAAATAATTTATATATTTCATTTTTCCACTTATTTCTTTTAAAACATCATCTATAATAATATTTCCATAAATATTTATCTTGTTCACTTCCTCTAATTTATATTTTTTTAATATAGATAAATTCATTATTCTATTTATTTATTTATTTTTTAATATAGATAAATTCATTATTCTATTTATTTTATTTTGTTAAAACTTTTGTTAAAACTTTGAACATTTAAAACGCCGACGTTATCACTGATTAGTTCTTATTTTTTTAAATTTACGTTTGTTTTTGGAAAGTGCTAATTTTTCAACTTTATCGTTATTAATATCATATGATATAAATTTAATTCTACTTATAAATAAAAGTTATTTGCAAATTGATTTAAAAATTATTTGTAGTCATTAAAAATATAACTAAAATGAAATATTGTTCGTGTTGTAAGATACACAAAAATTATAACGAATACTATCTAAATAAAGCTAGGAAAGATGGCGTTGATGTTCATTGTATAGTTTGTAATAAAGAAAAACAAAAATATAAACAAGAACAAAAAATACAACAAAGATTAAAAGACCAGTTTATAGATGGTGAAATCTGGAAAGATACTACTGAATTTAATGGTTATGAATGTTCAACTGAAGGAAGAATAAGAAATAAAACTACATATAAATTATTAAATCCTAGTGTATGTTGTTCTGGATATGCTGTTTCTAGTATAAGAGGTAAGAATATTAAATTTCACAGAATTATAGCGCAAACATTTTTACCCAATTTTCAAGATAAACCTACGGTAGAACATAAAGATGATAATAAACTAAATAATAGAGTATATAATTTAAAATGGGCTACACATAAAGAGCAACAACAATATGTTAAGGAAAAAAAGTCTAGACAAAGTCAATCAGGAGTTAAAATAGGAACTAGTGAACTAAATAATTTAGAAGGGGAAAATTGGAAAATAATAACTGATTATCCTGAATATGAAATATCGAATAAGGGTAGAATAAAATATCCCATTATAAAAGGTAATGTACCATATACAATGAGAATAACATATGGGGGCAGTAGTTCAGACGGATATAAAACTTTTGAATTAAGAAATAGTAATGGTAAAAAAAAAATAGCAATTCATCGTTTAGTAGCACAAGAATTTCTTTCTAATCAAGATAATTATGTAATAGTTAATCATAAAGATGGTGATAAAAAAAATAATCAATTTGAAAATCTTGAATGGTGTTCAAGCAGTCAAAATACCCAACACGCATATGATACTGATTTAATATCAGGTAAAAGAAAAATATATCAACTTGATATTAATAACAATATAATTAAAGAGTGGAATACTATTAAGGATGCTTATGAAACACTTAAATTATCAAGAACTGCTATAAACGCAGTATTATCTGGAAGGAATAAAACATCCGGAGGATATTATTGGTGTTATAAAGAAGAGTATGATAATCTCAAAACAAAAATTACTATGTATGATACTAATAAAATAAAAATTAAACAACTTCACAAAGTAACTAAAGAATTAATTAAAATATGGGATAGTAATAGTGAAGTATCTGTATTCATATCAAAAGAAAATAGTACAAGTGTTAAGGCAATTAAAGCAAATATATCTCAATGTGTTAGAGGAAAAAGAAATTCTTGTCAAGGATATAAATGGGAATATTATTAGATATTATGTAAAAATAATCAACGAAGAAGTTTATTTAAAACTTTTGTTACACCTTTTGTTAAACTTTTTTAAACCTTTGAACATTTAAAAAGCTGACTTTTCTTTAAGAAATTTATTTATAATATAAGTAATATTATTTCTATATTTATCATAAATTTTAAGAGTATGTTTTTGCAATTGTCCGATAAAGATAAATCATAATTCATTTAAATTTGTAATATCTTTAAAATTAAAATATAATCTAATAATATAACTATGACTGGAAAAAAAGAAACTTCTAAAAAATTGAATAGAACACTTTTATATTTAATTACTTTATTAAATGATAATAATATAAAAAATTGGTTTGTTTGTTATGGAACATTATTAGGATTAGTTCGTGAAAATAGTTGTATAGATAACGATGACGATATTGATATAATTATAGAGAAAAGTAATTATGATATTATAAAAAAAATACTTATTGAAAATAATTTTGCTATTTATAGTTTAAATTTGCGTGGTTATAATAGTAACCATATTATAAAAACAAAGGATACTTCTGATTATAGTTCAATAGACATATATATGGGAGATTATATTAATAATAATGTAAAAGATTTATGGAATAACTTAACTATTAAGGATTGTTTCTTAGATACAGAGAATAAAACATTTATAGAAAAAAAATGGAATGAACAAACCATATACTATCCTAATAATTATGAAAGAATACTAATTAATCGTTATGGAAAAGAATGGAAAATAAAAAAAGACAAAAAAATACCTCAAACTATGAAAGAATTATAAATATGATTTAATAGTTGATATTATATCGGTAGTCGATATATTTTCCGTTCTATTTAAATATATAACTTTACATATAGAATTCATATTATCAAACTTACCTTTCCAATCATCACCTATAATGAATATATCTGCTTTGTGATTACGTATGTATTCTTCTTTTTCCTCTAAACTTTCTTCTAAAAATACTTCATCGACACATTTAATATTTTTTATAATTTCAATTCTATCCTGTTGTTTAAATATTGGATATCTATTTTTTTTTTTATAATTTAGGTTATCACTTGAAACCCCAACAATTAGTTTATCTCCATATTTTTTACATTTGTTTAGCATATTAATATGACCTATATGTAGTAGGTCAAAAGTTCCAAAAGTAATTACAACAACCATATTATACTATTATACTATTATATATATATAAAAGTTTTAACGCATAAAAATTAAAATCGGCGTTTTAATCTTTTTTTTGTTAAAACTTTTTTTAAAAGTTTATTTTATTTTTGTTAAAGTCTATATCATTCATAATAAAATCTTCAGTCATATTTATTCTAAAATAATTTAATTTTAATTCAATTTTTGTTAAAACTTTTTTAAAAGTTTATTTTAATCTTTTTTTTGTTAAAACTTTTTTAAAAGTTTATTTTAATCTTTTTTTTGTTAAAACTTTTTTAAAAGTTTATTTTAATCTTTTTTTTGTTAAAACTTTTTTTAAAAGTTTATTTTAATCTTTTTTTTGTTAAAACTTTTTTTACACCTTTGAACATTTAAAACGCCGACCTAATCCAGATATTTTTTAGATTTTCGTTTTCTCGTTGATGGTCTTTTTACATATTTTTCACTTCTATCATATGCTCCTTTTATTAGATTTTTATAAATATGTATTGGTATTTCATTTAATACATCTTTTACATTGTTAACTAATTCATCATATGTTAATCCTTTTTTCTTTTGTAATCGCGATTTCAATACATTAAAATATCCCTCTATCGCATTTGTATAATGTTGATACGGAACAGCATACAATAAATTATTATCCTTTTTTATCACATCTTTTACAAGTTGATTTCTATGACTACTAGCATTATCTAAAATAATTAATTTATTTTTATATTTTCCATTTATAAACTTATTAATAAAATCAACCATTCTATTACTATCAATCCCTCCCTTTTTATATACGT
>Ga0206125_10005843_pt1 | contig 10200 bp, 10 predicted proteins | sample Helgoland_Spring_4_FD_148598 | JGI IMG/M metagenome (GOLD analysis project Ga0206125, IMG submission 148598) | Pelagic subsurface seawater microbial communities from Kabeltonne, Helgoland, North Sea - Helgoland_Spring_Bloom_20160331_1 | ecosystem: Environmental > Aquatic > Marine > Epipelagic ...
GCCTCTGCAACAGCCTCCATCTGCGCGCCAAAAATACGCCGGTCGAAGAACTCGAGAACGTGCAACGAGCGGTGATCCGCCACCGCGACCATAGTCTGCAACGGCGTATCAATGCGAGCTACGCTCAGGGCACGACCGCTCTGACCGCCATGGGGCTGGTCGGCCCCAGATCGCAGCAAACCATCTTTCAAACTGGCCGCCAAAGCCGCCGGAAACGATAGACTGGCAAAGGCGGTCATATCCCTGAGTTTGGTGGCATCACCCATCGTCGTTAGATTTCCCTACGGTGAGGACTCTTGAAGCGGGTCGTCGTCTTATGAGTCAGAGATCCCAGCACCCGCATTCGGCACTTTCCTTAGCAGGGTCAACTGTTCTTTCCGAGCCCCCACCCCTTCCACCTCACGCCGCTCTACTCCAGACCCAGCTCCGCATGTCCACCGGAGGCTTCTGAACAGAAACGCCTAAAATCAGTTAGACGCCTCAAAACAATTCAATTATTTGCCTTCATGAAGTTTTGCTTGGTTTCGCTTATCAAAGCACTCTACCGTCAGATCAGTACTGTTTATTATTTAGTGCAAACAGTGGAGAACTCGGTCATGCACATTCAAGTAATCAACTTCGAACTCAATATTCCCCACGCCGATTACAACGCTGGCGCCACGGACGTTGCGCAAGTTTTTGCCGACATGCCAGGCCTTATCAGCAAGCACTGGTTGGGTGATGAAGAAAACAAGATCTACGGCGGTGTCTACCTTTGGGAGAGCAAGGAAGCCTGTGAGGCTTACAAAGCCGGGCCGGTGTTTGCAGACGTCATGAGCAACGACATGTACGCCAACCAATCCTCCAAGGATTACGGTGTGCTGGACGACCCAACCAGCATTACGGCCTAAACCCAGAGTCCTGTTGCTCAATGCGAGCCGCGTGCGGGGCTTGGGCTTGGTCTTATCGGCCACGGCAAGGGCCCCAATCGCACCGCACCACTCCAGCAACGCACACTAAAGGTTATCGTGTGTCGAACTCTCCATCCCACAGTGTTGCATGACGTTCTGCCTCCTCAAGGGTTTCGGCCTTCCGTGATTTCGCAGGCACCCACCTTCCAGCCGTTGGCTTGAGGTTCACTCGAAAAGACTCGCCCAGACTGATAACTGTATCCACGCCGATGCAAGTCCTTGCTCATGCGGTTCACAGCTCCCGTTGGCAGATGTGGAGATTACCCGGTTTCGGTGGGCATAAGGAGCGTGTTTTGAAGTATTTTTTGGAGCCCACTAAACTTGCAGACCGCGCGCTGAAGGGATCTGTGAGTCCCATAGGGAGGATTTAGCCCTTTTCTGACGTAGCTAAGTGTCGAAATAGCTTTAGCCGATGCATGTATTTTCTCATGACTTGCAAGGGCGCGTTAAGTAATCGTGTCGATCTGTCGGACCATTTGCGCCACCACGCCCCACAAAGGCGAAGGTTTGGTCTGAGTGTGGAAATATCTTTTCCTCGGCAGCACAATTAGTGCCAGCGCTCTTATAATAATTTTGTCTCATAAAGGTGTTTTTGTCTGCGAGCAAAGGATGCTATTTAAGCGACTTGGCTATTTTTCTGTCGAAATTTCATAGTTATGCACAGGAGCACATCCACGGTGATGACAAAGACCTTTCCTTAAGGGTTACTCTATTGAAGTGGTAATATGTCAGCATGTAGCTATGTTACCCCACGGGTGTGAGATGGTTTTACGAACTTCTCAAAGGGGGACTGGATATGTTTCACACTGGCAAGACTGGTCGCAAGACTAGCCGTTAGGCATTCAAATCGTCTGTATCGGCTCTCGGCTTAGTTGCTGGTGCGATTGGTTGGTCGGGCTTGGCTAATGCTGCAAGCGAAGAGACCGAGCGACAGACATTCTTGCTGCCGGATCATTACCAATTGATGAATGATGGCGTGGTCGTATTCAACCTCCACACCGGTGAGGAACTTAGCCTTGATCCAAACCAATACCTGATCCTAGAAGACGGCTTGCTGCTGATTACCGATGAGTTGGCCCAGGCATCGATCGAGAGCTTGCCCGTGATGGGGGCAATCCGGTCGCCGTTGATGTCCGACGTACAACCCATACGCTCGCCTGATGGTTCGGCTGTTCTAGCTACTGACTCCAGTCCACTTTGGAGTGGCGATGGACCGGCGCCTCGCGTGTTTGAGCAGGTCGACATTCAAAGGTATGAGTTGGCGCAGAGCGAGCAAGGTTCCTTACCAGAAACAAATGGGGCCGACATGTCTAGTGTCGCCGGTACGGGCCTATCGCTGGCTGCGCTCGGCCTAGGGTCTGGCTTTTTTCAGAACAAGACCGAAGAAACGCCTGCAACTGAGGAAACGCCCTCCGCAGATACGGGAAATAGCGCACCCACGATCGACTTTTCGAGTTTTAGCAACGTGCTTACTTTTCCTGATTTTTACTCCTCAATCTACGACTTATCACCGTTTATTTCCGATCCTGATAATGACGATTTAACCATGACAATTGTCTCTGTGACGTCAAATGACGTTAATAACGACGACCCAGCAGTGCCTGGAGGAGATTACACCGACGGCGTCTATTACAATCCAGTCGTCTTTGGGCAAATAGGCTCTAACAATGTTAATTTGGGTTTTAATGGTGGGTACGAGGCGCGGCTTGCAGGCGATGATTGGACGATCGTATTGCAAGTAAGTGACGGCACATTGACGACGCAAGATACGCTGATATTTGATTGGGGTCCCTAAATTGGGGTGATTATGACCAAATACCTCTTGTCGCATTGAAGCGCTTCAAGGGCATCGTCGCTTACTTTTCCAAAGGAATGGACCAGCTTTCTTTTGCGTGCTGCACCATTGCGACCAAGGCCTTCGTCAAGGACCGATAGACGATCTCAATGCATCCGATCGGTCATCGAACTTCGTGAGGCTGTGTGCGGAAAACGGTAAGCCATCCGGCTAAATGGCTAAGACGGACCGTTTCCTATGCCTTGCCCCCGTAACAGTTCCGGATTTTTTCCAGATGCCGACAAGCAAACAGGGACTGAGCGGTAACGCAGTCCCTGCAAAGGTGTCGGAGGGGAAGGTCAGCGCCAACGTTGACACTTCCCGATGTTGAGCCTTCAATCCATGTCAATGGCGATGACTTCGGATTGGGTCAATCGACGACGTGAATTTCCCAAGACGCCACGCCATCGGCGTCAACATCCCAACTGTAGACACATGCTTTCCCATTCAATTCTGCGAAGGCTTCGGAGTGGCTTGAGAAGTACACTGCGCCACGAAACTTCGACCCACCATCCTCAGTAGGATGACCTGCGCCGGTTGCACGATAGGTTGCAGCACCAGCCTGTGACAAAATCACGCCAGAACTAGGACACTCACCGTAGAAGGAACCATCAGCCTGCATTTCTGCGTGATAGGTGGCCATAAACTGGACTGGTTGTCCTAGCAGAGTGCCTTCACCTGCACCTGTGGTTTCTAGCTTGGGCATCCCATATTCGCTAGGTAATGCCTTGACCGCAGTTTGGCCCTTCATTGAGCCTACATGTTTACCGAGCATTTCATTTTCCTCAATAACTCAGTTAATGGATTTACATTACAATCGCAGTTGGTACGTCAAATGTGACTGTTTTGTGTCTTCGCATTTTGTCTAGATCTCATGATGATGAGAACCGCTGGGTTTCGGAATGTGACGGCTGGTGTGAAGGATGCCTTAACTCAGTTCGCAGCACGTCCAGATAGCCCCCGTCCTCAACGGCGTTGATCCTCTCCGCTGCCTCTTTCAGCACTGTCAGGCTGTATCCCGTGCCGTAGCCCTGAGCCACCACAGAGGACTGTGCGGTCTTGTGCTCCATCAGCAGTCCATAACCACTAGATCGACCCATGCGGCTCTTCCACCGTCCTAGAAGGTAAGTCCGGCGCTGCATGCTGAAAGCTGTCACCACGCCTGTGAAGATGCTGGCTCATGCAGCTCCAAACTCAGATCGGCAAAGATGGAGATCGTCCTGCTACTGGGGTCGAATGCAGGGTGTTGTGTAACAGCTACCGCCACAGAAGCTCTATAAGCATTGTTTTCATTGGGTTTTTTGGGAGGTCTTGGAGCAGGTGAAGGGAACCATACTCTGAAGAACTCCATTATTTTCAATCTAGTATAGTATTAGATTTATTGTATTATTATTGCTTGTGTAGGATTTGTTGTATATACTGTTGGTCTCCGTTTTGTAACAATTTTTGTAGCAAATCCCTTGAGTTCAGAGCGGTCTTGCCGACAAGTAGCGACGACCAAGGAATTGCACGGAGCCATTGTGGCATCAGTCAAAGGCGAAGAACCATCTTTGCCAAAAGTGGATGACAAAGAAGTGCCAGAACATGTCGTGCGGGCGAAGTACTAGGATGACATGGCTGGAAGAACCCTGTTCAAGCCAAAGCGCTGATTTTTGTTTTCTAGAAATCTGGCTGACCCTTGAAGTCGCTTGCCAATGAAGCCCCCCGCTTATGTCGCAGCGAAGGCTGGATACTCACCAGAACCCATCCAGATTGCAATAAATCTGGGGGTCCCAAGGTTAGGCTAAATTAGTCCAAGCCTAGAACGTGCTGACCGAACAGTAGTCGGTGTCCACAGTCCACCTCTTGCTGTTGGAACATCATTGTCGTTTAGGTGTCTTGCTGCAGCGTTTAACGACATCTCTGCCGTTTGCTGGAACCAGTGTGCGAGGCCCTGCACAAAAGCTAGAGACTTACGACTTCTCTCTTGTGGTCCTTTTGACCTGTCAGCCTCAGCAAAGCCATTTGGGTTGCCTACGTTGTAGGGTTCTCCTGTTACCTCGCAACGGGCTTTTTTGGCTGCCATAGCAGCTTTGGTACGTTCGGAAATCATCTCACGTTCGTGTTCAGCCATTACAGCCATAATGCCAATCGTTAGCCTGTTTGCCTCTGGCATATCGGTGCAAACGAACTCGACGCCACTGTCTCGCAGTGACAGCAGGAAGGAGGCGTTACGTGACAGTCGGTCAAGTTTGGCAATGACCAGTGTGGCCTTCTGCCTCTTCGCCAGCTTAAGCGCTTTAGCAAGTTCTGGCCTGTCAGACTTCTTGCCACTTTCGACTTCCACGAACTCTTCCAGCACCTCTGCTTTGTTTGATTTAACCCAAGCCGTCATAGCGGCCTGTTGTGCTTCCAGGCCAAGACCAGACTTTCCCTGTCTCTCGGTAGAAACTCGGGAGTAGAGGACAGCTTTTGTTGTTTTAGCCATTATTGGAATCCAGGGTTTGCAGTTACGTATATAACGACACTTCGTCACGGCTACTCGATGTTTCAAGAGTCAGACAGCGAAAATAGACATGCAACCTCGGAATCAGTGAATCCCACAGGTTGTTGTGTTGGTATGTTTCTTGTTCGCCTCTAGTTCGGTTTAAATTGTATTGAATGCTCGCACAGTAGCCCTTGTTGCTGCCGTTTTGCACCCTTTTACCATCGTAGGAAAATGCCCCCACCGTAGGAAATTAGGCTCAATCACAGAGGGTTAAATAAGGCCAAACATGGCAATCTTATTACAAATTCATGACAGCTAATGTTTAATCAAGCGAGTCCTGGTACAGTGTAAAGCGACACTCGTTTTAAGTGAAAACATATTGCATGTATTGTGGCAAACCGACGCTGTAACGTCACAGGACTCGCAGAGAGTCTGTGGGGCTATTGTTGTAGTTGGGACTCTGATTGAGTCAAAGGCTGTGTACGGGCTTCCTGAGGCCTTCTAGAGCTACATGAAGTACTCGAGTGGGTCTGTTGTATCGCCTACTCCACCAAGGCCCTCGAAGGTGATGGTTTGGTCTGACTGGGTGATTATTCGTCATCTGGAATTCCGGGCATTTGGCCCTTTCGAGGGGCGCATAGACCCATATTTTGACCCATAAGAGGGAAGAAACCCAGAATCTATCCTCTTTAAAGTGATGTATTTTGGGTTATCCACAGTGAAAGGATGAATTATCTTTGGACTGTAACGGTCGATGTGAATAACTCCATACTTCAAGTAGTGTTGGTGTCTTGGTCTCGATGGTCCCTAGCTGTTGTTTCCAAAGGTCATCACCGTCAATCAATTGACGAGGGACTCATGCGAATTTTGGACACTTCCTGCACCAAAGCAGGCCGTAAAACACTCAAGTCTACCGCTTCGGTACTCGGTTTAGTAGCGGGTGCTATTGGCTGGTCGGGCTTGGCTAATGCTGACAAAGGTGGACCGCAGACCTTGTTGTTGCCGGATCACTACCGCCTCATGGATGATGGTGTTGTTGTGTTCCAGCTAGAAGGCGGCGAGGAACTTAGCCTCGACCCAAACCAATACCTAATCCTTGAAGATGGCCTGCTGCTGATCACCGATGAGTTGGCACAAGCATCGATGCAAAGCCTTCCTGTTATGGGGTCGATAAGAGCGCAGCTGACGTCTAAACTTCAGCCTGTCCGATCACCTGATGGCTCTGTTGTTCTCGCTGCTGATGATAGCCCGCTTTGGAGCGGCGACGGTCCTGCTCCTCGCCTGTTCGAGGAAGTGGATATCCAGCGGTATGAATTAGCCCAGAACGAGCAAAGTCCATCAGTAGATGAGGATGTTACCGACCTGTTAAACGTCGGAGCAGGTGGGCTGTCTTTGGCTTTCCTTGGATTGGCGTCTGGTATTTTTCGAACGAAGGCTGAACAAGCGGCGTCTGAAGAGGCAGCCGAAGGTGGGGGAGCAACTACTGCACCAGTCCCAGGCGAGTTTCTTACAAATGCGCAATTCCAGGCGCTAACACCATCCAATAACAAATCATTTTTTGGCTCTGCTGGGGATAGCTACGTCGGTTATACTGCAGCCACTATCACTGCAGTAGACGCACTTCAAGACGTGGCAAAGGGGACAGGTATTGACGCAACATTCGACATGAGTGCTGGAGGAAATAACTTTTTTCTGGCGGGCGAAGATGCGGCATATGGCGGCGGGCGGCTTAACTATCGAGGCGGACCGGGAAACGACGTGGTGGAGATAGGGGATTCCTCGTTTGATGATGCCACGGTGACAATCGATATGCGCCTTGGCGGAAACAACATGTTAAAGAGTGCAGCTTCAGCCTCAACCATAGGGTATGGGGTCAGAGACTTTAATTATCGTGGTGGTGCAGGAAGCGATACAATCGATCTACCGATAAGCTATTTTGGATATAGCAACGGGGAAGCGACCTTTGATATGACACTGAATGGCACAAATTCCCTAATTCTTGGAAGTGAAGCAGCATCCTCAAATGGAGATATCACTTACGAGGGCGGAACGGGTCCCGACGCCCTGACGTTTGGGAATGATGTGGCTTCTACTGGTGGTGTCGTCACTATTCGTCTTGGAATTGATAATGCTAGCGATAGTGTTTCATTTGAGAATTCTGTCGCCAGGAGCGGCGGAGACCTTAAAATTCATGATTTTAATCCCGCAAACGATACAATCGTTTTGCAGGCCTATGCCTCGACAGCGGAGGTTAACTTCACTAACAATGCCGGTGATGTTGTTGTTACCGGTTCAGATAACCGGGTTGAATTCACAATTGTCGGTGTAACTGCTAACGACCTCGCCAGTTTGGTGGTAGGTGGTAATGTCGAAATAGGTTAATCGTCTGCTGCTGCATGCTACCGCTGGGAAAATCGCAGCTGATGCGGCGGGCAACCTTAACGGAGGCGCCAACCGGAGCCTTGAGGATCAACCCATCGAGCATTGTCCCTGAACCCGTATCGATTGTGTTTTGATCGGTAAGAGCAATGGTTTCTGAACCTTGGCTGCCCGGAGGCAGACTGTAGTCGCCATTCTCGTCTTTAATTGTGTTTGGCTCGCCATCATCAAATTGTCCGTTGCTGTTCTGATCAGCGAAGACCAATGCGCCAGACAATGGGCCCTTGATAACCGTGCCTGTCTGTGGCGCTGATTGCTGATCTTCCCCTTCTTCTGCTGAAGAGACCTCCGCCAAACCTCCTCGGCTGGCAAGACCGGCCACCAGAGCCAGCAAACTCGCCCCACTCCATAGTAGATCAACAACTCAGGCAGTCTCTGGGCTATCGTCGATGGATGTCGGGATTTCTTGGGCTAGCTCATAGCGCTGGTAGCTTAAATCCAACACAGAACCCCTGCCGCCTGACCAAAGCGCATTGGAGTTTGCTGTTTCGACCATAGTACCAGAGTCAGATAGGACAGGCTGTGGCGCTGGGCTGACTTGATCTCCATCAGCTTCCGCAAAAGCGAGCTCTTGAGCGATCAACATACCGCTGCTCAGAGCTAAGCTACCGACCAATCCACCGCCTGCTACACCACCCATAGCCGCTGACCAGCCCATCACCTGTTGCAGCATATCAGGGGGTATCTGCATGGATGAAGATGCAGTTTCGGTAAGGCTCTGAAGTGGTACATCTGGTGTTGGAAGCTGGGCCAACTCTACGGCCTGACGCTGGGCCTCGGACATCAGCACGAAGTTTCCCGCCTCATCCACGTACCAAGTGTTGGCTACAGGGACTGAGGTGCTGCCTCGCATCAGTACAGGCTCAAGGCTCTGCGATTGCGACCATGCAAGTGCAGGTAACAGGCTGGAGCCTGCAGACAACAGCAGTCGTAAACGCTGGCGGTGGGTGGTCAGCATCGTAGAAGCCTCTGATGCACAACCCTTGTGGACCGGTGAAGAAGCTGCGCCTCGTTTGTTTGAGCAAGTGGACATTCAGCGCTTTGAACTGGCTCAGAACGGCTCAGAGGCTGAAACACAATCTGAGACTAACATTGTTAGCGTCGCAGCAGGTGGGCTGTCCTTGGCTGGCCTCAGCTTGGCGTCTGGGATTATTGGAACCGAGCCTGAAGCAGCGGCTGAAGAGGAAGAACCTTTGGCGCCTGCTGCACCATCTGAGTATCTGTCCAACACAATGTTTCAAGCACTAACGCCCGCAACTGCGAGAGCATTTACAGGGTCCGCTGGTGACAGCTTCATAGGTTACAGCTCTGCTAGCACTACTACGCCAGATGCACTTGTCGATGCAGGTAAAGGGGCTGGGAACTCAGCAACGTTCAACATGTCGGCCGGTGGCGACAACTTCTTCGTGGCCGGAAACGACGCTGCTAGCTTCAGCGGTTCGATTGCCTACACTGGTGGCTCAGGTAACGACAGCCTGACATTCGGAGATAAGCTGGCTTATAACAATGGCACTGCAACGCTGGACCTCGGTGACGACACTGCGGCTGACATAGTAACGTTCCTAGGTACAATTGGGGATAGTGGCGGAAGCGTTACGATTCAAAACTTCAATTTCAACCATGATACGATTGACGTTCCAGCGACGGTGACCGCCACTTCTGCAGAGATCACAGATGCCAGTGGTGACCTTACTTGGACAGATATCGGTGGCAGCCACACCATTGTGTTTGAAGGGATTGGCACTGGCGGATCAGGCGTGCAAGCAACGAGCGCACAGCTTTTAGCAGATATTATTTAAGCTAAACCGGGAGCCTTCTCAGACCAATTGATGAAGGCCCTCTCCTGCTCAAAGTGCAGCAACAGGAACCGGTCAGTGACCCTGCATGGTGCTGGAGTGAATGCTGCTTAAACTTGCTAACTCACAGCTTCTATCTTTCAACCGAGCGAACAGACATTCACTTCACTCTGCTTTGCGTTTCGATTGGTTGTGACATGCTTGCCCCGTTCGTCATGATGCCAACAAGAGATCGGTGTTCGCAGCTACCAAGAGATGCTGATAGCAATGCCTCAGGATCAATATGAGCCTCGTGATGGCGTCGTCGTTACAAAGGCAGAGGTCCTGAAGCAGGCAAAGCGCCTACTAAAAGGGGCCTGGGATGCCAACGAGGTACCAGATGAAGAGCGCAGCGAAGAACAAGCGCTAGACGCCCTAGAGCGGCTCTACCACGTTATCGTCAAAGCATTGTAATACCTCACTAATTAGACTTAGTAAGTGAGCCGTAGACCATGCTGGCAACCAAATCTAATAGTTATACGTTCCAAAAGCACGGCATTTGGTATTTTTCCCGTTGGATTCCTGCTGATAAACAAATATCCACTCGGTTTAACCTCTGATCTATGGGTATGAATTAACCTCTGATCAATGGGTACGAAGGCGCTTAAACATGGACATAAGTAAAATAGCTAAGCAACAATTAGCGGATTACAGGAGTATCAACCCAGGCACTTG
>Ga0206125_10005851_pt1 | contig 10196 bp, 13 predicted proteins | sample Helgoland_Spring_4_FD_148598 | JGI IMG/M metagenome (GOLD analysis project Ga0206125, IMG submission 148598) | Pelagic subsurface seawater microbial communities from Kabeltonne, Helgoland, North Sea - Helgoland_Spring_Bloom_20160331_1 | ecosystem: Environmental > Aquatic > Marine > Epipelagic ...
TTCCAATTTCCTTTTGAATATCTAGAGAACTTCCATCTGTCTCTTGAGGTTTAGAACTAACTCTGTATAATAATCCTATTTTCTCCATATGGGTAAGGTTGACACAATTTAATCAATCCAAATGTAATTATATTGTGTTTAATAATAAAATCTTACTCATTTAAGTTTTAAAAAAATAGTTGAACAAATATCCTAAATTGACTATATTGTTAAAAAATATTACATATCAAAAACCAGAATTATTATATCAATTAAGAAGTTAATATGAAAATTTTTAATCTAAAATCACTTTATGATAAACTCCTCGGGGATGAAGACTTTGATAAATTGGATTTAGGTTTGAAGAATCCAAATATTTTTCAAATTCTCCGTATTACCAAAAGTGAGATTAGACATTCTAATTTTCTTTCTTGGTTGTTAGATCCTAATGAATCTCATAAACTTGGAGATATTTTCCTAAAAAGATTTTTAAGAGAAGTCTTCTCCTCAGATAAATTTGGAAACATTGACCAAGTTGACGTAGAAGGTATGGATTTAACTAAAGTTAAAATTCAAAGAGAATGGAAAAATATTGATATTTTAATTGTTCTTGAAAATGTTGTTGTTTGTATTGAAAATAAAGTATTATCAAAAGAACATTCAAATCAACTTATGAGATATAGAGAGATAATTGAATCTAATTATCCAAATCATAAACAAACATTTGTTTTCCTTACTCCTGAAGGAAATACTTCTGAAAGTGAATCAGAAACTTATGAACCTATCTCTTATGAGTTCATAGTAAATTCATTAGAAAGGATTACATCAGTATTTGGTGAATCTATGAACCAACAGGTAAAAAACTACATTAAAGATTACATAACAATTATTAAAAGAGAACTTATGGGAACAGATAAATTAACTGAGTTATCTAAAAAGATATATCAGAATCATAAAGAACTATTTGATTTCATTATAGACCATAAACCTGATGTTTTAGATGGTGTTAAAACAATCTTTGAAAAACAAATTCAAAAAAGAGGTTGGGTTTTGGGTTCTCCAGGAAAGAATTATTTAAGATTCACAACACCTAAAATTTCTGAACTAACATATATAAGTGAAAATTCAAATGGTTGGAGAAATAAAGAGTCTTTCTTATTCGAATTTGTATTTAATCCCTCAAAAAATAGAATGAATTCTAAAACAGTAATATCTCCTTCTGACCCTCAATACGATACTACAAGATTAAGTGAAATATTTATGGAAATAGATGGATTCAAATCTCCATCTGGAAAGAAATGGTTGGTAAACTATCAGAAACTGGTAAAATTTCCATTCTCTAAAGTTGATGATTTATCTGAAGAGGAAATTGAGTTTGAGTTTAATAAAATTCTTGACGGTTTTTCTACAATAATTAAATCAATTGAGGATAAATTCATGGAACATAGAGACGAAATATTGAGAATGAAGAATGTGTGATGTAAATGGACAATTCAAACTATGTACTTGTTCTGAAAAGATAGACAAGAAGAAACCTTATTGGGTATTAAAATCAAATAAACAAGAAGGTGAAGAGTTTGGTGTGTTAGGAGTGTTCTCTCACCCTAATCCAGTTTTTACTCCTATACTACGAAGAAATATCCTTAGAAGATTAAATTCAATAAAATCTATTTTTGATTTCGAATATACTCCTAAAGAAAAAGATTTACTTAAACTATGTGGTGAGTATGATGAATACTATTGTGAGTTCATAAATGGTAAATGGAAATGGATAGAAAATTTTGATTACATCGGAAAAGAAGAAGGTAAATTTAAAAACAAATCAAAAGGTTATATAAAAGGTTCAAAATCAAAATTGATAGAAGTGTTGAAAGAGTATCAAAAACTTACAACAACTAATCTTTACAGAACCACAGATTTTGGTATGATAGAACCTAAAAATGAATTTGAAAAAACATTATACTTTTCATTAAAAAGAAATCAGAAAGAATTGATTCAGTTGATTGAAAAGGAGATATATAGAATTAAATCATAGTTACAGATAAAAAATAAGACTGAAAATAATTAGAGGAGTATATCAAAATTCTCAAGTAAAAAAATTGAATCCGATATAAAAACGGGTCAGACCACCATTTAAGAAAAAAGTATTTTCTCAGTTACAAGAAACCTCCTATTCCATTCAACTTGCACAAGAATATATTCTTCAATATATTCGTTTTATGAAAGTAAACATCTCTAAACTATCTCATCACCCTAAAAATCAAGAAATCTATGATTTATCTTCTATTGAAGAATTGATGGAGAGTATTTCTGAAGTGGGTTTACTACAACCAATAGTTATCGATCAATATTTCCAAATTATAAGTGGTAATCGAAGATTTGAATCTATTAAAAGATTGGGTTGGGATGAGGTTGAAGTTATTAAACGAGAGGTTAAAGATGAAGAGGAGGAATTACTTCTAATTCACTACAATAAACAAAGAATAAAGAGTTTTAAAGAACTTATCAATGAATATCTAATACTTGATAGATATTATAGAAAAGGACAAGGAAAACGAACAGATTTAACTTCTGTTAAATCTAACAAAGGTTCTTCAAGAGATATGGTTTCTAAAGAATTAGGAATCTCTTCCTCACAATTAAGAAGATTAGTATTCATCCATAAAAACAAACCAGAATATATTGAACTTTTAGATAAAGGTATTTTAACAGTTAATCAATCTTACCTTCAGATTCAAAGAGAAATCAAAGAAAGAGAATCTAAAAAACCCACTACTTCAAAGTCAGAAACTCTTGTGAAATCGAATTGGAGATTTTATCAGAAATCTTCTCATAATATGTGTGAATTAGAAGATGTTGAAGTTCAAACTATTTTCACCTCTCCTCCTTATTGGAATAAAAGAACCTATTCTGAAGAGAAAGGATTAGGGAATGAAAAAACCTCAGAAGAGTTTGTGATAAATCTCTCGGAACATCTCAGAGATTGTAAAAGAGTATTAAAAGATAGAGGAAGTTTCTTTCTTAATTTAGGAGATACTTTTTATAATGGAAATCTTCAGAATGTTCCTCATAGGGTAGTTTTAAAACTTCAAGAACAAGGTTGGATTCTCAGAAATACAATTATATGGTCTAAAACTAACCCTAAACCATCCTCAACAAAAACTAATCTTACTCCTTCTTATGAGTTTATATTCCATTTAGTAAAAACAATGGAGTACAATTATTATCCAACTCTTACAAAACTGTCAGATAAAACCAAACCATCACTACCTCCAAGACATAGAACCGTAAATGGAGGGTACTCTAGATCAGTAACCCCATACTTACCGAATGTAAATGGAAAGAATATGGGGGATTATTGGAATGAAGATATTGTGAGAACCTCTGTTTCAAATCAGAAACTAAGTATTAAAGGAGAACATCCCGCTCCGTTTCCAAATGAAATAATTACATTACCAATTCTTCAAACTTCAAAAGAATTTGAATTAGTGTTGGACCCATTTATGGGAAGTGGAACAACAGGAAGAGTTTGTGATCAACTTAAAAGAGATTTTATTGGGTATGATTTAAAAAACTTTATTAATTAAAAAATTAAAACTATGATTAAAACAATATTTGACTCTGATTTCGAAATTTCTTCTGATGATTTTGAGTTTAATTACCAAAAATCACTGACCAGTAAACTTGATTCTGATATTGGAAATTTTAACCAGAATAAATTAAATGAAATTGTTTTATGGAAAGTCAATAGGTATGCTCAATTTGATGATAGTTTAATTAAAGTGATTAATTCAATAAATAGAAATGATTCAGAAATTAATGAGGATAAAACTAGGTTAGTTTTAAATGAATTATTAAAAACAAATGGGGTTCAATTAGCAATGGCTTCAACTATATTGAGATTTCGAAATCCTAATATCTATCAAATAATTGACCAAAGAGTGTATCGTTTAATTTACAAAAATAAAATACTAAATATAAATACTTACCCCTCCGAAAAGAATTTAAAATTTCAGATTGAATTATATATAAAATATTTAAAAGATCTTAAAAAAATATGTTTAAATTTTAATATTCCTTTCTCTAAATCTGATAGAATTTTATTTATGGTAGACAAGAGAATAAACAAAAAAGAAAAATTAATTAATTACTAAACTTAAAGAAATGATTTATTTTTTATTAGAAAAAGTTATTTATTATATATTTGTTTTATGTTGAAAAAATATAGAGTTGCGGGTCTTTTTTCTGGTTGTGGAGGATTAGATTTAGGATTTATTAAAAGTGGTTTTGAAGTAGTTTGGGCTAATGATTTTAATCCAGACGCTGTTGAAACTTATAAAACTAATATAAGTGACCATATTGTTTGTGGTGATATCACTAAAATACCAAGTTCAGAGGTTCCAGATGATATTGATGTTTTATTAGGAGGATTTCCTTGTCAAGGTTTCTCAGTAGCGAATACAAAAAGGAATATGGGTGACCAAAGAAACTTCCTTTACAAAGAGTTAATGAGATTAGTTAAAGATAAAAGACCTAAATTCTTTGTTGGAGAAAATGTTAAAGGATTGTTATCAATGGAGAAAGGTGAAGTTATTAAAATGATAGTAAATGACTTTAAATCCTTAGGTTACAATGTGAGTTATAAACTATTGAGGGCGTCTGATTATGGAGTACCACAACATAGAGAAAGAGTAATAATCATTGGAAACAGATTAGATTTAGAAAACCCATATCCAAAAATCACTCACGGAGATACAATTGATTTATTTAATAAAGATGTAGAACCTCATGTTAGAGTTAAGGATGTTGTCAATCACCTAAAGAATATTAGAACCCGAGATAAATCTTTCATTCATAAAAATAAAAAAATTTATAATCACACCGCTAGAATGAATGTTTCTGATAAGTTTTGGGCTAGAAAACATAAAGTAGATCAACATGTTATTTGTGATTATTTAAAGTTTTGGAGAAAAAAAAGTGGATGGTCAACTAAACGAGTAGATGAACATTTTGGATATAAACATACTGCTGGTCATTGGTTTAGAAAAGACAATAATTCAGGAAGTATTCCTAATGTAAACGATTGGTGGGAATTGAAGAAAATACTTGGATTTGATGATAAGTTTGATAAACATGTAACAGAACTAGAAGAAAAAGAAATAAAATTTGAACAATCTCTTAGAATAAATAATTGGGACAGTCCGAGTGATACAATCACTGCTACTGGTCCTGAAATACATCCAAATAAAGATAGGAGAATGTCTGTTAGAGAGTGTGCTATAATTCAAACATTTCCAGACGATTTTATATTTAAAGGAAGTTTAAGTAGTATGTATAAACAGATCGGTAACGCGGTACCTGTATTATTAGCTCAGAAAATATCAGAAGGTATAAGATTAGAACTTGATAAATATGAATCAAAAGAAAATAAGTCAATCCAAAAAGTAAAACCAATTCAAAAAAAAGAACTTGTGAATTCTAAGTAATTTTAATTTTCTTTACTCCTTTCCATAAATTTCCATTTGAGTCTTTTCTATCTGTTATGGTAGATTTAGAAATTCTAGAAGAGACACCATAAGAAACAATTTTATATTTATTATCCATGATTTTTCTAACACAGTATCCTCCAATGTCATTGTAGGGATGAGGAAGAGAGGGGTCTAACCAAGCATTTATTCTCGTACCTCCCCCAATACTAAATCCTATCCAATTGTTACTAAAATTATTTTTATTTAATGGTTTATATTGATCACCTAAAGTTTCAGACTCTTTTTTACCTATGTATCCCCATGATTTTAAATTTTCTAATATCTTGTTTCCATACTCTTTATCAACAATTTCTTTGTGAGGAACACAACACAAAGAGTAGTGTGTTAATTTAAATGTTTCATCTTTTGGTATATCCTCATAGTTTACAGTTATAAAAAAAGTAAGAACTGGTTTGTCCCTGTAAAAACTATCCATTCTAGATGGAAATGTAGCACCTCCAAATAAATAACCTTCTACATCTTGTTTAAAAAAAGGATCGTTATCAAAAGTAATTTGATTTTTTTGAAAATGAATAGAATTATCATCTCCTCTATTAGTTATCATATTTATAGTTTTAGCATCTATATTAAGAATAACATCTTTGAGTTCAATAGCCATATCCGAAGATATTGGAGAAGGATAAATATTTATCACTTCAAAATGAGTGTAAAAGTAGAATCTGATTAGTCTTTCAACACCAACTTTTATCTTATTTTCTTCAGAGGTAAGTTCTCTTAATTTTTGGTAATTATCTTTTATATATGTTTCTAACTCTATTAAGTTTTTCAAAAAACTGTCACTTTGAATAACTTTAAAGATTTCATTCATATAATACTTCTCCAGATCAGTAATCTTTTTTCCCATAACTTCTTTTCAAACAAAAGTAGTCCTAATAAGTTACTGAGACAAAAAATGGGTTCTGTATATTTGTCTCCGATTACATGTTTTAGAAAAAAAGTATTTTCTCAGTTACAAGAAACCCCACCAAACTTGTGTTCCTTTAATTCTCAAATAACTCTACAACACACATTAACCACCATAACCTTGTGTAATTCAGGTATTTGTTGTATATTAAGATTGAAATATAAAAGGAAACACTATGAGAGTAAAATACAACAGAACTTCAACGATTCAACAAGAAGGTGAGAGATTCAAATTAGATAAGGATAATTACGATTTAACAATCTTTGATAAAGGTGTAAGTGGTAAGATTCCCTTTTCTGAAAGAGAAGGTGGAATCAAACTAACTAAATTGGTTAATGAGGGTAAGGTTACAGAGGTCATAGTGGAAGAACTCTCAAGATTGGGTAGAAATACCATTGATACATTAACTACTCTTAAATCGTTTGAGGAAAAGGGGATCAATGTGGTTGTTAGAGGTATGGGGAATCTTCAATCATTAGTTAATGGGAAGAAGAATCCTATTTGGAACTTAATCACATCAGTAATGAGTTCTCTTTACGAACTTGAACGAGAAAATATACTTGAGAGAACTGAAATGGGACGAAAAATGTATGTAATGAATGGTGGTAAATTAGGTAGAAAGATTGGAACTACTGAAAGTAGAAAGGATTTTATGAGTAAGGATAGAACTAAGAAGATATTCAACTTGTTAGAAAAGGGTAAATCTGTCAGAGATATCTCTGGTAGATTGGGTGTTTCAACTAAAACTGTTGTTAAGGTTAGAAAGTATTGGAATAAACCAAGAAAAGAATATGTAGAAGGGTTAGAGAACCAACCGTTGGTTTCATCCTCTGAATTTGTTGATATAATGGGGTAATTACCCTATCATTTTCCTCTTAAAAAATTTGGTGTTGTCAGATAAAGGGATAAACACTTCATCTGAATAGTTACAGAGTGTTTTTCCCTTAGTTTATCTGAATAATCTATCAATCCATCATCTTAAATCTTATTGATTCTTAGGAGTTCTCTATAAAGAAAAAACCCCACCGAGAAATTTACGAAACTGGTGAGGGTAATTCCATTATCAACGTTAAATTAAAAAACTCAATTGAGGTATGAGTTCAACCTATTCTATTCATAATCTTTAATTTTTAATTGTTTTTCTTTTTTCATAATTTCTCTGTTATAACTCATACCAAGTATATTTTTAATATTTCTCTAATATCATCTATCATACTTAACCTACCTTCAGTATAGGAACTACAACTAAGGTCTTCAACCCATGTATTTTCATGATTTTCCATATCCAGTGTTTTACCAGTTTTGGGGTCAATTGGGTTCTGTTTATTATGGATTCCTTCCTCAACCTTATTAAGTATTCTTAACTCTCTTAATAATTCTTTTCTTTTAATCTTTATTTCTTGTATCATTATTTCAAATATTTTATAGTAAAACTCTTGTTTTTGAAATTCAATAAGGTTTTAACTTTATCAATAAATCCATCTATCATTAGAGATAGTTTGTTTTTCTTTTTATTATAATCCGTTTCTATTGGATAAAAACCATTCATTAAGGGAGAAGTTTTCTTAATCAGATTTTTGTATTCCCTTGAAAATTTTGAACTGAATTCTTCAATTGGATAAACCTCTATTACTTTTACAATACCACTTCTGTTTTTATACCAACCACTCTTGATATCATTCAATCTGTTCCAAAAGTTTTCATATTTATTTTCAATATGAAACTCATTTTTACATTCTCTAAATAAACGGTTGTTGATTAAATCAATCTTCTCATATCTGATTCCAAATGATTTGTGTGTTTTGAAATCAAATCCAATTGATTTCACGATGTAGTTTGTGGTTTTAACATTTTTACCACCTTTTCTTAAAATTGTTTTTACATTACTCATAATTTATTTTGTGTTTTATACCCACTCGGTTTTTGGGTTTCTTAAAGAGGTGAAACCTTAACCTCATTACCTTACTAATATGGGGAGATAAGTGTGGTGGTATCAGTTTATTTTTTAGTTATACCACCACTTTATTTTTGTTCAAATTTTTTTAGAATTTACTCACGATTGATTCAATAATCTCATCATCACCTCCATTATAAGGTGTTGATATATGTGATTGAATACAATAAATAATAAATTGAGTTTCTTCCTCTGTTAATTCGTAATACATAATCTTTAATTTTAATTCTGATTCTCACTTTTCAAAACGAAGGGGGAAACCTCAACCCTCAAATACAATACTAATATACCTGTATAAGTGTGGTGGTATTTTACTATATTTGTCTGACACCACCACATATAAATTCTTACATATGAAGAGAAAAAAGGATTATCGTAGTAAAGGAGAAAAGTTCTTTTTAGAATATATACCAACTGAGGTTTTTGATTCACTTAAACCAAAGGAAAGAGAGAACTATCAGAAATATAGAACTCACCATAGATACATTTTTGAGGGTAACCAACAAATAAAGAAATTGGAGAAGGAAATTTCTAAACTGAAAGATAAAATCAAGGTTAAAAAACTTCAAATCAACGGTGATGATGAGAATAGTGGTTGGAAACAGAAAATGATGATTGGTTATGAGGGGGTTCAACAACTTTCTAAGGATTGGAAGTTTAATATTTCTGTTGGATTTAGATATCGTAAATCAAAGATTCTAAAAAATGAGGAGAATTATGAAAGTGGTAAGATTGGAACTAAGAAAGATTTAAGAAATCAAACTACATTCAAGGGAGAAACTCTTAAATCTAATCCTTCACTTTATCTAAGGATAACAAGAACCAAAGATGTATTTAAGAATCTGTATGTTGGTAAAGAGGAAGATGTAAGATTATCAATTGGTAGGATATTCAAAGAAGATTGGAGTAAGGATTCTATTGAGAATGTAAAGGATGAGATTAGAGTTATTTACTCAACTTATGTTAGGTATCATGTATTTCATTCTAATTGGGGTGATTTCTTCAATAAGAAACACACTCTTTCTGATGTTGAACATTGGAGTAAGAAGATGGGTGATAAAAGATGGGATTGGTAAATAAAAAAAGGATTACATCAAACAACAAAGACACCATATTTAACCAACTGATAGATTAACTATAACTCTTTCAATCTTCAAAGTCTATCAAAGTTTGAATCAAATCTATTTTGATACTTTAATCATTTTAAACTACACTAAGGTGTGATTTTGTTTCATCTCATTCTCCCACTCTAATAAATCAGTTTTCCTGATGTATTTTTTATGAGATGATATTTCTATCATTGGTAACCCAAACCTTCTTCTCCACTCTTCTATGGTGGTTCTATTTACGTTATACATCTTCATTAATTGTTGTTTTGTTATTCTTTCATCCATTGTTTTTCTTCTTCTTTTTTTAATAATTCATTGAATAGTTTTTTATACCCTTCTTTGTCTTTTCTAATTCGATAAGGTTCTAACTCTTTGTAAAAGAATTTAACCAGTTCTGATTTTCTGATTAACTCCTCAGTGAACTCTTTTGTATTATCTTTAATCCATTGTATGGATCCAGAATCCAATTTACTTTGTTTCATTATCTATCAGTTTTATATAAATAGTATCAACCTTTAGTTTTAAGTAAAAGGTTGTAATCTTTTTTAAAAATTTATTTATTTGAACACTTCAGTATTGGATACACCAATCCCCTTTAAGAGTTTTACCTCCTTTTTTTTTAATTCTAAATTTCCTCAGACCAGTTCGATTGAATCACCCATATCTGATTTATAGTAGAACCCTTTTTGATACTATCGGAG
>Ga0206125_10005852_pt1 | contig 10194 bp, 9 predicted proteins | sample Helgoland_Spring_4_FD_148598 | JGI IMG/M metagenome (GOLD analysis project Ga0206125, IMG submission 148598) | Pelagic subsurface seawater microbial communities from Kabeltonne, Helgoland, North Sea - Helgoland_Spring_Bloom_20160331_1 | ecosystem: Environmental > Aquatic > Marine > Epipelagic ...
ATCCCGATATGTGTCGCCTTGTCGGTAGGCACGCGCAGCGTCATCTTGTCCTTTTCGAACGAGATCACGAACATCTCAAGCTCTAGGCCAGCTACCTCTTGGCTTTCGACCGATATGATCTGGCCAACACCGTGCGCAGGGTACACAACAAATTCGTTGGGACGAAAGTCGAGCTTTTTAGATTTGGTCATTCTTAATCCTCATAAGACACCTGAAAGCAGCCCGATCCTCTGACATTAATAGCTGCATACGGCGGGGCAATATATGCCTCGTCTTGATGCAGCTTGGGTCAGAATGAGTACCCCATCAGCACAAAGCACAGGGGTCGTGCGACATTCATCGATGATTTGTCGAAACCACATAACATAAAATTGCGCTAAACGAAAGTTTACGCTGGGTCATTTTTGAAAATGCTCCAAACCGGGTCGCTCAACACCCGAAAACATTTCAAGAACACGGGACAATTGACTTTAACTACACTTGTAACGTTATCCGCCTTCACCTGCATTTTCCGAAAATAGATCCATCTTGCCAGGTTTGCCGTCCATTTCGTTTGCGGTCGGCAGAGGATCTTTCTTTGTCACGATGACTGGCCATAGTTCGGAATACTTACGGTTGAATTCAACCCATTTTTCCATATCCGGCTCAGTGTCAGGGCGAATCGCATCTGCCGGGCACTCGGGCTCGCAGACACCACAATCAATGCATTCGTCAGGATGGATTACCAACATGTTTTCGCCTTCGTAAAAGCAATCTACCGGGCAGACTTCGACGCAGTCGGTGTATTTGCAGGCGATACAGTTGTCGTTGACGATATAGGTCATGCAAAGGCTCGTGTGGCTAGGGTCAAAGGCCTAGCTAAATCAGCCGCCTCAATCATTCAAGGTGGCGCGCGCGTGAAAGATCACCTTGCCGCCGGTCACGTTTCGTCGGACGACCTTTTCCCTCGAATTTTGGGTTTTGCGGAACAACGTCTTGGGGTGGCGGCGTGGGGGGCGACATGTCTGAATAAAGCGCCTGCGCCTCTGGTGCAGGTCCGCGCCGGGTTCCGATGGCCACCACTTCGACAATGCGTATCGCGCGACCTTGGGCAAAGGTAAGCACATCACCTGCGCCTACTGTCGTAGACCGCTGCGCCTACTGTCGTAGACCGCTTAGTGACGCGTTCGCCGTTTATACGTACGTCACCGGCGGCCACGCGCGCGGCTGCCAGGGACCGTGTTTTGAAAAAGCGCGCAAACCACAACCATTTGTCCAGCCGCAATTTCTGCGCGGGTTCCGCCACTTATTTGCCGTCTCTGAGCCCCATGAGGGCTGCAGCAAACGGATTGTCGGGGTCGATCTTTTTCTCGGGCTTGGGCGGACGCGCAGAGAAATTGTTGGATTTGTTACCTAAAGGCTTGCGATCACCCTTGGATCCCCCCTTGCCTTGCGGTTTCCCTTTGCCCCGAGGCTTACCCGCACCTTGCGCTGCTCCGCGCCCACGCTGGTTGTTTCCAGCAGGCCGGCCCCATGTAAAGGTGTAGAAAACCTCGATCTCGGGGCTCTCGATGGCGGTGGTCTCAATGGCGGTGGTCTTTTCATCGATGGGTTCTTTGGCCGATTCTTCTGTCGTAGGCACATCAGATTGCACAGCAGCCTCGGTCGCTTTCGTCGATTCTGTCGGTTCAGCGGCAAGAACAGCGGCATCCTCGGTCAGGTCAGCAGCTGTTCCCAAATCTGGTTTGGGTGTCGAAGCATCAGTAGCGAGCGTTGTAACCGGCGTCGCTTTCACCTTTTCACGTTCGCCCTTTTCAGCTTTATAACCCAAACCCGTCATCAAATCGGCAAATTGCCCAAGTGTCATGCCTGTAATGGACAGCATATCGGCATTTGCCTCAAAGCCACTGCGTGAATTTTCACCACGCAACATGTCAGCAAGCCGCTCAAGCATATCGATGCGAATCGCACGCTCACCCGCATTGCGGTATCCCGCCATCGTATCGGCCCCTGCTGGACAACCCACCATCGTGGGGATCGTCACAAGACCGGGCGGCGGCGCTTCGGGGAATTCCGACAGCCCCTGTGCCAGAGACCACAGTACCACCCTTAAACGGGTCGGCGCGGGTTTCAGCAATAAAGGCATGAAAATTGTGAACTGGCCGAACCGGATCCCATGCTTGCGCAGCGCGCCGCGCGCGTCTTGGTCTAGCGCTTTGACCTCGTCCGCCACTGCGGCGCGAGGCAAAATGCCTAGTGATTCGACCATCCGGAACGCAAATCCCTTGGCCAAACCTGCCAGCTCTTCGTCACGTTGCATTGCAATCAGCGGCTCGAACAACGCCGACACTTTGCGGTCAATGAAATGTTGCAATCGACGCTGCACTTTCTGGGCAACCTCTGGTCCTGCCACATCGTCGACAAATACCTCGACCATGGGCTTTAACGGATCAGCGCCAGCCACCAGTTTGCCAACAGCAGCAGATCCCCACATGAGGCCACCCTGTTCAGTGTAATCAATCTCGGTGTCCGGAGCGTTGTAAAAGCGATCAGCACGCAAATGAAAATGCGGAGCCAACGCCTGAAGCGCCGCCGACTTTATTGCTTTGGCTTCCGCAGCGCCAGCACCCTTGTCCTGGCTGAACCTGAACCCATCCAACTTGCCGACGAACTCGCCCTCGACAGCTACTTCCCCTGAATCGTTTACTTCGGCCACCATGGCCTCCTTTTGGCTTAGCCGGCGCAGCAAAACAGACGTGCGCCGATCTACAAATCTTTGTGTCAGCTTTTCATGTAACGCATCTGACAAGCGGTCTTCTACATTGCGCGTCTCGTTCCGCCAATGGGTTATCTCATCCACCCAACCGTTGCGCTGGGCGACATAGGTCCATGTGCGGATAAATGCCAAGCGTTTGCTGATCGCATCAATGTCTCCATCAATACGATCGATTCGCTTGATCTGACGTGCCATCCAGTCATTCGGGATCGCCCCACGTTCATGCAAATAGCGGAAAATAGCGTCCAGAAGGTTTGTGTGTTCCTGATTGCTGATGCCCCTGAAATCCGGCACACGGCAAACATCCCACAGCAACTTGACCGACGGTCCATCTGTGCAGCGCGCAACGACCTCGGCACTCTCGGCCAGCGATTTCACCGCCATCACGTCGTCAGCTTCGCGCGCTCGGACCAAAACCTCGTGATCGGGTGGTGCCTCTAGCGATCTGACAAGCGCATCGATAGTACCAAATTGTAATGCGTGATTGCGCCATTGCAGCTTGTTTAACGGAGTAAAGCGGTGATCCATGATCGCCTGTGCCACCCCATCATCAAGAGGGCGAACATCACCTGTGACGCCAAAAGTGCCATCCTTTTGACCCCGTCCAGCGCGGCCTGCGATCTGGGCCAACTCGTTGGGGGCCAGAGGGCGCATGCGCCGCCCATCAAATTTCGTCAGCGAAGAAAAAGCAACATGATCAATGTCCAGGTTCAGCCCCATGCCAATCGCATCGGTCGCGACCAAAAAATCGACCTCACCGTTCTGATACATGTCGACCTGTGCATTGCGCGTGCGCGGGCTCAGCGCACCCATCACTACGGCCGCACCCCCCTTTTGACGGCGGATCAGTTCAGCGATGGCATAGACACTATCAACGGAAAATCCGACAATGGCCGTGCGCGGACGCATGCGGCTGACTTTTTTCTGCCCAGAGTAAACCAACTGTGACATACGCTCGCGGCGCATAAATTGCGCCTCGGGCACCAAGGCCGCGATCGGGCCGCGCATCGTGTCCGCCCCCAGAAACAGCGTTTCGTGCTGCCCCCGCGCGCGCAGCAACCTGTCTGTAAACACGTGTCCACGTTCGGGATCCGCACAAAGCTGAATCTCGTCGATTGCCAGAAAATCACAGCCCATGCCCTCAGGCATCGCTTCGACTGTGCAGACCCAGTATTGCGCTCGGGGCGGCACGATCCGCTCTTCGCCAGTAACGAGGGCCACAACCGATGGACCGCGCAAAGAGACGATCCTGTCATAGACCTCGCGCGCCAAAAGACGCAGTGGCAGACCGATCACCCCAGTGCGATGGCCCAGCATCCGTTCGATGGCATAGGTTGTCTTGCCTGTATTGGTGGGACCCAGAACCGCCACCACCCGTGCATCGCCCGCCATGGGCCATCCCCCAACTGCTCAGAGTTCGCGACCAATGCCGTCGCGTTTTAGTTGCTCAAGCGCCTTGCTGGCGTTTTCGTGGTTGGGATGCAAGTCCAACACATGTTCAAAAGCCTGCCCCGCTCGTCGCAGATCGCCAAACTCCTGCAACATAACGCCTAGACCAAAGAGCCCATTGTAGTTTTTTGGATTTAACGTCAGCGCGCGATGCAGGTCATCCAACGCCGGGCCATAAAGGCCTTTCATGTAAAACGCGGTGGCGCGTGCATGCCATCCTTCTGCAAAATCGGGAGCGTGGTCGGTCAAGGCGGTGAGATGTTCAATTGCAATGTCGAGTTGATCAATCGCCATAGCCTCGCGGCCCCTGCGCAAAAGCATGTTCATGGCTGCGCTGCCGGATTGAGACCATTCCCGCTCGATCTCGCGGCTCAGGCGCGCGGCTTCTGACGGTTCTGCGTTGCGCAATGCCTGTAACCGCTCGTCTAACAATGATTGAGCAAACACAGGTGCGCAATTCATTACCGCCAGCAAGATTGCCCCGACGACAAGGTGGAATGTTTGAATAAGAATGCTCATAATATGGATATAACAGGCTGACGGTGATTTTCCATCACCGACACCATCAAGACAGACAAAAGGGCATGATTATGAGTGACACTCTGAACGAAGCACTGGCGGTTCTAAACGAAAAACTTGCAGGGTCCGACTTTGCGGGCAGTGCAAAGTTTGATGTCGAGGGTGAAGGCGCAATCATCATAGATGCAAGCGGCGCACGCGTGGCAGACGACGAAACCGACGTAACGCTTTCCGCCGATGCTGACACCTTCAGGTCTATTTTAGAGGGTGAAACCAACCCCACATCAGCGTTTATGACCGGCAAACTCAAAGTTGATGGCGATATGGGCATGGCGATGCAACTGGCAAACGTTCTGGCGTGATGTCACTATCAGAGGCCCCTCTTTTCACTGACGTAGAACCAGCGCCACTACCGGGGGCAGCCTACTGGGCCCACACCTCGGATGGCCTGCGAATCAGGTTGGGCGTCTGGCAACCGGCCGACGCGCGTGGCACCGTTTTACTGTTTCCGGGGCGCACCGAGTATATTGAAAAATACGGCCCCGCAGTTGGCGAAATTGCTGCGCGCGGCTATGCGTCGATCGTAATAGATTGGCGGGGCCAGGGCCTCGCTGATCGGATGCTTGATGATGCGAATATTGGCCACGTGCATCGTTTTCGCGACTACCAGCGCGACATTGCGGCCATGGTTGATGCCGCACGGTCGCTAAACTTACCTAAACCCTTTTTCTTGCTTGCACACTCTATGGGCGGCTGTATCGGTTTGCGCGCGCTGTACGAGGGACTACCCGTTGTAGCAGCTGCGTTTTCTGGCCCCATGTGGGGTATTAAAATGGCCCCACATTTGCGCCCCGTTGCCTGGACACTGGGCAGGATAATACCGGCCCTCGGGCAGGGTCACCTGCGGGCTCCTGGCACCGAAAAGGTACCATATGTCCTTGGCGCGCCTTTCAAAGACAACACGCTCACCACCGACCCAGACATGTTCGATATGATGCAAAAACAGTTGCGCGCGCATCCTGGACTGAGCTTGGGTGGGCCAAGCATTGTCTGGCTACGTGAAGCGTTGGACGAAACCCTCGCGTTGGACAGGCGGCAGGCACCGAATGTGCCCTGCCGCACATACCTTGGTACAAACGAACGGATCGTTCACACCGGCCGTATTCACGACCGGATGGCCACGTGGGAAAACGGCACTCTGCACCTGATTGATGGGGGAGAACACGAGATCATGATGGAAACACCAAAAAAGCGTGTGGCATTTTTTGATGATGTGACGGCGTTCTTTGACAAAAACTGCGCGCAATAAAGCCCGTAGCATTCGAGCGCACTGGTGTGACCATGTGAATTCACGGATCAGAGGTATGCCAAATTTGTACCCACTTACGCTTGGCGTAAAATACGCTTGGCGTAAAACAAAGCGTTATGCGAATAAATTGAACGACTTAAATCCATCCAAAATCAGTAATTTCAAAGTGTTAGGAAATTCCCAGTGTTTCAGGTATTTCGTCAAACGCTCTAGCAGAGCGACATTTCCATGCTAGTTTACGCGGATGAGTACGTTGACCTTTACACCCTCTGGCATCTTCTGCCCGGCTGGGGATTTCTATATTGACCCATGGCGTCCGGTGCCGCGTGCGCTGATCACACACGGCCACGCCGATCATGCGCGCAGCGGAATGGGCGCATATCTTGCCACCGATATAGCGGCACCTGTAATGCGCCACCGGCTGGGGCAGATTGACATCGAAACGCTCTGCTACGGTGAACGCAGGCAAATCGGCGGCGCAATAGTTTCTTTTCATCCCGCTGGCCACGTACCCGGTTCCGCCCAAATCCGAGTCGAAGTCGCGGGCGAGGTTTGGGTTGCATCGGGTGACTACAAAGTCGTGGATGATGGCCTTTCGACCCCGTTCGAGCCGGTGCGGTGTCATCATTTCATCACCGAAAGCACTTTTGGCCTGCCTGTCTTTCGCTGGCCGGATCAGGCGCAGGTTGCGCAGCAAATCAACGACTTGGCCTGCCTGTCTTTCGCTGGCCGGATCAGGCGCAGGTTGCGCAGCAAATCAACGACTGGTGGGCGGCATGCGCAACCGCCGGCAAGACGGCATTTCTGGGATGTTATGCGCTTGGCAAAGCCCAGCGCCTGCTGACAATGCTTGATCCGGAAATTGGCCCGGTCCTGACCCATTCGGCCATTGAAAACACAAATCAGATCATGCGAGGTCAGGGCATCACACTGCCCAATACTTTGCGGGCCGGTCCTGAATTAAACCTCAAGGCGCATCCCCGCGCGCTGGTTCTTGCACCGCCCTCAGCTCTTGGTTCCAAATGGGCAAACAAATTTGGCCCTCATGAAACGGCATTCGCCTCTGGTTGGATGGCAATGCGTGGCATCCGCAGACGACGGGCAGGCGACCGGGGTTTTATAATTTCGGATCATGCTGACTGGTCTGGACTGCTTTCTGCAATTTCAGAAACTGGCGCCGAAAATGTATATGTTACACATGGTTATACTGAAATTTTCACGAGGTATTTAAATGAAAAGGGCTGGAATGCTCAGGTTTTGAAAACCGAATTTGGCGCGGACGAGGCCGAGGAAGAGCCCGCCGCATGAAGCGCTTTGCAGATCTCTTCAACGCTATTGATCAGTCCACCAAAACTACGGTCAAGGTTGCTGCACTTTCTGACTATTTTCGCGACGCACCAGAGCCAGACAGAATTTGGACAATCGCCCTATTCTCTGGCCGGCGCCCCAAACGCGCGGTGACAACAACCCGTCTGCGGGAATGGGCCGCGCAGGCCGCTGGAATACCCCTATGGCTTTTCGAAGAGACCTATCCGATTGTGGGCGATCTTGCTGAGACCATCGCGTTGGTCCTGCCCTCGCCAGTGATGGAAACCGACAACAGTTTATCGCACTGGATACGAATACTGCGCAATCTATCCAATGTCGATGAAGACGCGCGCAAAGTGGCGATATTGGACGCATGGAGCAGGCTCGATCCAACGCAGCGGTTTCTGTTCAACAAGCTGATCACTGGCGGGTTTCGCGTCGGCATAAGCCAAAAGCTGATGACGCGCGCGCTTGCCCACGCCACCGGCCGGAACGAAGCAGAACTGGCACATCGACTTATGGGCGATTGGGATCCCGCAACGATTACGTGGCACGCGTTGATCGAAGCAGAGGATCATGCCGCCAGCGCATCGCGGCCCTATCCCTTTTACCTCGCTTATGCGGTCGAAGACCCCCAAGAGGCCCTCGGGAACCCAAAGGACTGGCAAGCAGAATGGAAATGGGATGGCATCCGTGGCCAGCTGATCATTCGCGATAGTGTTCACTATGTCTGGTCGCGCGGCGAGGAATTGATGACAGATCGGTTTCCCGAATTTAGCAGAGCAGGCGATTTCGTTCCGAATGGCACGGTCATTGATGGTGAATTGCTGGTCTGGGGCGATGGCGCACCAGAAAACTTCAATGCTCTGCAAAAGAGGATCGGGCGTAAAACGGTTCCCAAGAAACTTCTGAAAGAAGCGCCAGTTATCCTTTACGCCTATGACCTTTTGGAGTGGCAGGGCAAAGACATTCGACAGTTGTCACTTCAGGATCGGCGCAAAACTTTGGAAATGCTATGCGAAAACTTGCCCGCTGAGGCGCCGGTCAAGCTTTCCAACACCATTCCGTTTACCGATTGGAGCACGCTTGCCGAAACTCGCCTGCGCGCGCGCGATGCGCACGCCGAAGGATTGATGCTCAAGCGCAAGGACAGTCCATATCTTGCAGGCCGCAAAAAAGGCGATTGGTGGAAATGGAAGCTTGCCCCCCTGACCATCGACGCTGTGATGATCTATGCGCAATCTGGTCACGGTCGACGCGCAAATTTGTTCACTGACTTTACGTTCGCCGTATGGAACGGCGATGATCTGGTACCTTTCACCAAGGCTTATTCCGGCCTGACAGATGATGAATTTCGCAAGATCACGGCGTGGGTCAAGAAAAACACCTTGCAGCGATTTGGGCCGGTGCGCAGTGTTACGCCGCACCACGTATTCGAGATCGCCTTTGAGGGCATACAAGCCTCATCCCGGCACAAATCCGGCGTTGCCCTGCGCTTTCCCCGCATGGCCCGCTGGAGACAGGACAAACCTGTAAAACAGGCCAACAGCCTTAATGACCTCAACCAGATGTTGGAAACTTATGGATAACGCCGACCCACCACATGCCCCGACCACGCCCGTCACACACCTGCCGCCCGGATCATGGGATGCCCATGTGCACTTACTCGGAGGGCCGGAGCACCCGCTGTCTCCGACACGGGTCGAAAACCCTGCACCCGGATTTAATTTCGACGACTGGCTTGCACTCTACCGGGGGCATTTGGAAAGCTTGGGCTGTACCCGTGGCTTGATTGTTCATTCGATCCTTTATGGCAACGACAACACGGTCACTCTCGACGCGGTCAGAGAGATGGGCGACGGCTTCAAAGGCGTTGGCCTTTTGCCCGATGATAGCCAAACCGCAAAGATCAAAAGGCTTGCAGACTCAGATATCTGCGCTGTTCGGCTGAACTATGTGCATGGCGGAATTCTGACCTGGGACGGGGCCTGCAAAATGGCTCCGCGATTGGCTGATCACGGGATGCACATACAAATGCTGTTGCATGCTGATCAACACATAGAACAAATCGCGGATGATGTCCGCACCCTGCCCACACCTTTGGTGATCGACCATTGTGGTTGGCCCACCGACCTGACACCCGACACACCCGCAATCGATACGCTTTGCGCCCTGCTGGCAGAGGGGCACATCTGGATCAAGCTTTCTGCCCCCTACCGATTCACCACGGCACCTCTGGAAGCCAATCCGATCATGCGCCGCCTGATCGACGCCAACCCCGATCAGTGCCTTTGGGGGTCGGACTGGCCGCACATCATGCTGAACGGCGTGCCTACGCCGCACCCTGCCGATCTGCTTGATGATCTAGCCGCTATCACCACAGCTGAAGAGAGACAAAAGATTTTCAAAAGCAACCCTGACCGGCTTTTTTGTACCTAATCCAACACCGTGATGCACCACCGCGAGGATTCACATGTTTCACCTGCCCTTTCCTGTCCGTGACGCCAATGCAAGCCAGGGCGCTCGACCCCTTGGCAACCTGCCTGAATGGAACCTTGATGACCTATATACTGGCGAAGATGCACCCGAGCTTGAACGTGATCTGAACTGGCTGGAAAAGGCGTGCACAAGCTTTGCTGCCGATTACGAAGGCAAGCTGTCCACCCTAGACGCCGCAGGACTACTAACATGCATTCAGCGCCAAGAACGGATTCATCAGGTGGCCGGGCGCATCATGTCCTATGCCGGGCTGCGCTATTACCAGCTGACCACGGATGCAGGCCGGGCCAAATTCATGTCCGACGCGCAGGAAAAGATCACCAACTATACCACACCACTGGTCTTTTTCACGCTC